>WBZL01000094.1_pt1 | contig 85105 bp, 80 predicted proteins | sample 5204291 | NCBI WGS metagenome assembly WBZL01 (sample SAMN12344345, study PRJNA552823) | activated sludge metagenome | biome: Activated sludge suspended growth; feature: Nitrification reactor; material: Wastewater; isolation source: activated sludge from nitrification reactor of wastewater...
CTCGGTCCCTTCGTGATCTCGATCTGCTCGGTGGCGAAGCTCTCGCGCGTCGTCATCCCGGGGTCGCGTACGCCGTCGACGAACACGTCGCTGCGCGCCTCCTGGCCGCGGATGACGTAGCGGTCGCCGAAGGCGTTGCCGTTCTCGCCCGTGCCGAGCGTGATGCCCGGTTGCGCGTCGAGGATCTCGCGCAGGTCCGTGTAGCCCGAATCGTCGATCTCGGTCTTGGTCAGCACGGAGATGTTGAACGGCGTCTCGGCGAGCGGGCGCGTGATGCGCTCGTCGCCCGAGGTCTTCGCCTTGTACGGCGCGCCCGGCTCGGCGTGCGGATTCGTGTCGATCGCGCGTTCCTCGATCTGCAGCTTGTCGAGGTTGATGACCTCCGCGGCCGGGACGGGGAGCGGTGCGAGCAGCACGCTGGAAACACCGAGTGCCAGCGTCGTCCGCGAGCCACCACGGGTCGTAGCGGCTGTCGTGGAAACGGTGCGGAAGCTGCGGGGCAGCCGTACGGCGTCTTTCGCGTGCGACACGGATTCTTCTCCTGCTGGGGTTCTCTTCGGCCAGCGTCAGCGGTCGGTGATCAGCGAGTACTCGACGGGAATGGCCAGGGCCAGCTCGTCGCGATCGAGCGCATCCGGAATGGCCGGCAGCGGATTCGCGCGGGCGAGCATGTCCATGGCCGCGCGGTCGAGGTCCGCATGGCCTGAGCTGCGTTGCACCGCGGAGACGAGCAACCGGCCGTCGGCATCGATCGTGAATTCGAGGACGACCGTGCCTTCGACCTTGGCTTTCTTGAGCTCGCGCGGATAGGTCTTGTAGCGGTTGAGTTGCCGCATCACGGCGGCGACGTACCGGCGCAGGTCGTCGGTTTCCAGCGGCGCCTGCACTGCGGCCCGGGGCGGCGCGGAGGCGGGCGTGGCTTCCTCCGTCGACGGGGCCGCGGACTCGGGTTCGACGGGGGGCTCGGGCGCGGCTTCAGGTACGGTGGGCGCGCTCGGCTGCGACGCGGCTACGGCGATGCGTGCCACCGGCTCGGGCTCATGGCGCGGGGCCGGGCGCGGCGGTGGATCGTCGGTCGCGGGAGTCGGCGGCGGCGTCGCAGTTGCCGCCGGCACGGCATCCGGCGCCACGTCGGGCAGCATGATGTCGGCAAAGATCGGACGAGGCGGAGGCGGGCGTTCGACCGCGGGGCGCAGGGCGACCAGGGCCGCCAGTACGGCCGCATGACCCGCAATGACGACGCCCAGCCCACGCCCCTCGAACGATGCGGGAACGCTGGGGTACGGCGGGTTGAGCGAATCGGGCCGTTGCATCTTCCGTTCGGTCGGCTTGTTCTGGCGCGCACGCGGCTCGCTGGGGTCGAAACCCTAACGCAAATAATAACTGTTCGCAACATAGATACGAACGCGAAGCGTTTGCGAAAATGCGAAGCGAACGACGGATATCCGTCATTCAGCGGGGCCGACCGGCTGCGCTATGGTGAGTGCATCGCATCGACGACGACGGAGGCTGCGCATATGGCGAAGAAGCTGCGAATCGACCTCGGGATCAGCGACCGGGGGCGCAAGACCATCTGCGCCGGTTTGAGTCGTCTGCTGGCCGACACGTACACGCTGTATCTCACGACACACAACTTTCACTGGAACGTGACCGGGCCGATGTTCAACAGCCTCCATGCGATGTTCATGGAGCAGTACACGGAACTCTGGAACGCGGTCGACCCGATCGCCGAACGCATCCGTTCGCTGGGGCACGTCGCGCCGGGCTCCTATGCGGCGTTCGGCAAGCTGAGCTCGCTGCCCGACGCGCCGATGGACCCGCCCAAGGCCATGGAGATGGTGCGCATCCTGATGAAGGGGCATGAGTCGGTCGCCAGGACCGCACGCGAACTGATGCCGGCCGTGGAGGAAGCGCAGGACGAGCCGACGGCCGACCTGCTCACTCAGCGACTCACCGTGCACGAACAGACGGCATGGATGCTGCGGTCGCTGCTCGAATAGCGCGGCTCACTCCAGCCAGGCGCGCATGACGTAGAACTCGTCGGCGCGGTTGCGCCTGTTCCGGCTGAGCAGAACGAGGCCGACGTTGCGGGCGTCGACGAGCCGGGTGCCGGAGGCGGTCGTGAACCGGTCGAGCAGCACCGTGGTGGTCTCCCGCGAACGCGGCGCGACCGTGAGGCGTGTCGAGTAGCCTGCCTTGCTCGCACGGAACTGGCGCCGGTCGCGGACGCGCAGGTTCAGCACGAGCGGCGCATCGGTCGGATTTGCGATGTCCAGCACGAGACGATCGTAGCCGCGCCAGTCGGGCAGGGGTTCGGTGAGAAACAATCCCCACCATTTCGAGCCGTTCGCGATGTGCACGTGGACGCAGTGCACCGGCGCGGCGCCGCCGGCCAGCTTCCTCGGCAAGCGCTCGGGTTCGACCTCGAGCTCGTCTCTGTCGTAGTTGAGGAAGTACGCTCCGAGCGGCGAGGCGAAGTCCGCGAGCACCGGGAAGTTCCGATTGCGCTCGAGGTAGGCGGCCGCCACGACGCCGAGGGGCGCGAGCGCCGCCACCGCACAGAACACGGCCGTCAGCAGGCCGACGACTCGAACCGCCCGCGCCTCCCGCGTGGCGTGACTGCCCGCGCGGAAGAACACCAGCAAGCCGATCGCCAGAAATGCGCCGAGCGCATCCCGCAGCACGTCCGCCGTCGATGCGTCGCGCCCGATCGCCCCCTGCACGACTTCGATGAGCACGCCGAGCGCCAGCGCCAGCGCAATGGCCAGGGCGCCGTCGCGCGCGAAACTGCCGCCGCGTCGCGACAGCGTCTGCCGCAGCAGCGCGAGGATGACCAGCGTCAGCATTGCAAACGTCGGGACGTGGGCAAAGTCCGTGAGGGCCGAGGCCCATCGCGCCTTGACCGGGAGCTGGCCCAGCAGCACGAGCATCACGAGGACGAGGCCACCACCCGCCAGCGCCGGCATCGACGGCCTCATGTGCGCCTCTGCGGCGACGACAGCGTCGCGACGAGCCGCGCGAGCGACGGCGACACCTTGCTCTCCAGGCGAAAGCGGCGGACCTCGACGCCGAGCATCATCACCGGTGAGCGGGCCTGGTCGACGCGGGCACGCACCTCGTCGACACCGTCGGCGACGGCCTCGCGTGAATGCCGCGGTGGCGGCCGCGTCGGCACGGGCGTCACCGGCGCATCCACGAGGTCGCGCGGGAACTCGAGGTACACGGGACGCGACTGGGTCACGCAGTTCGACAGCACGCGCGCGGCGTCGGCCGCGAGCCCGACCGACGACTCGTGGCTCAGCGCATGCACGGGCCGCCGTCCGGACTCCAGCGCCGCGCGAAGGTGCGGCAGGGCGAAGTCGCCCGGAATCCCGAAGATGCGCTCGACGCCATGGTCGGCGAGGCCCTGCGGCAGGGCGTCAATCAACTTCATTTCGGGTCCAATACCTGTGACGCCGCGCGAGTCGGCCCGCCAAGGTAACCGAGTGGCGCGCCGCGGGCACGACCCGCCGAAGGAGCCGCGGGTCGGGCCACGGCCGGCTGGACCGGGTCCACGGCGCGGCATACCGGTTTCCCCGCCGCGATCGACATGCCATGCTTCGCCCAGGGAGGCGAGACCATGTTCAAGTTCCTGCTCTGGCTGCTGCTGCTCGCGATCTGCTGGCCGCTGGCCATCGCGGCCCTCGTGCTCTGGCCGCTCGTCTGGCTCGTGTCGCTGCCTTTCCGGCTGGTCGGCATCGCGGTCGAAGGCGTGTTCTCGCTGCTGCGCGCCATCGTGATGCTGCCGGCGAGGGTGCTCGGCAGCGCATCGGGCCGTGCCTGAGCCGCCGTCCGGGGAACGACCGCATGGAAATGGTGCTGTTCACGATCGTGGCCGTCGCGCTCTATCTGGTCGCCGATCGCATCCTCGACGCCGTCGAGGTCCGCGCCGGGCGGCGCTTCGAATACCGCAGCGCGTATTTCTTCGGGCTGCTGCTGCTGCTCGCGCTGATCACGTTCGCAATTCTGCGCGCGTTCGGGCCGGCACATTGATACACTTGCGCCGTTTCCGCGTCGCGTGCTCTTGCAGTGCAGTTGATCTGGATCAAGGACCGCCCGCGACCGTTGGGTGTATCAGTTAACAGTTCGCATTCAGTGCGGTGTCGGCAGCGGGCCGACGTCGTCGTCATAAGCGCCATAACACCACATCAGGGGGAAGCATGACCCGGACCGATCCGCGTCACGACCAGGCAAATGAGGGTCGGGAGCGCATGCCGTTCTTCCAGCGTCTGCTGGACAATCATTTCCTGCTGCTGTTCCTCGGCGTGACCATGCCGACGGTGCTGTATCTCATCTGGGGCATCATGGAAATCATCCAGATCCCCCTCGCGCCCTGAGGACACAAGACCATGGCAATCACACCTCCCAGCGAGCGGATCTGGTGGAAGGAACCTGTCCACAAGATCGAGATCATCTGGGTCATCGTCGCGTTCCTCTGGGGCGTCGCGATGTTTTTCACCATGATCTGGTGGCATGGCGTCGGACAGCAGAACCTGTCGAACGAGGCTTATCGCATCCAGCCGTTCCAGTTCGCCGAGAAAGTCGACAAGATGATCACGGAGCACACGGTGCGGCAGGAGGGTGCCTTCCCCGTCGTGAAGCCGCCGCCCGGCAGCGACGTCTACATGATGGGCCGCGTCTACATGTGGTGGCCCATGCTCGAGCTGGAGAAGGGGCAGAGCTATCGCCTGCACCTCTCGTCGATCGACCTGCAGCACGGCTTCTCGCTGCAGCCGCTCAACATCAACCTGCAGGTCCATCCCGGCTACGAGATGGTGGTCAACGTCACGCCGACGACGACCGGGGAGTTCGGCATCGTCTGCAACGAGTACTGCGGGCTCGGTCACCACACGATGACCGGCCGCATCTACGTCGTGGACCGCAACTGAGGGCCGGCCGATGAATGCTGCAACTGAAACACTGTCGAATCGCTTCCTCGGCTGGACGCGCTATCGCGTCTGCCCGACCACGGGCCTCAAGGTTGACCGCGACGCGGAGAACCTGATCAAGGCCAACGCGGTCGCGGCCGTCGTCTTTCTGCTGATCGGCGGCATCTTCGGTCTGTCGATTGCGCTCACGCGCTGGCCGGCCGTGCACCTGCTGCCGGCCGACTGGTTCTACCTCGCGCTCACCGCGCACGGCTTCGACGTGCTGCTGGCATGGATCATCTTCTTCGAGATGGCCGTGCTGTACTTCGCGTCCGCCATACTGCTCAACTGCCGGATCGCGGCACCACGCTGGGGCTGGGCGCAGTTCGGCCTGATGCTGGTGGGCGCGGTGATGACCAACGTCACCGTGCTGCAGGGCAACTCGTCGGTGATGTTCACGTCGTACCCGCCGCTGATGGCGTCGCCGTGGTTCTACCTCGGACTGATCCTGTTCGCGGTCGGCGCGCTGATCGGCTGCGCGGTGTTCTTCGGCACGCTGGTCGTCGCCAAGGACGAGAAGACCTACGAGGGCTCGGTGCCGCTGGTGACGTTCGGCGCGATCACGGCCGCAATCATCGCGGTGTTCACGCTGGCTTCGGGCGCGATCATCCTGATCCCGACCTGGCTCTGGTCGATGGGGCTCATCAGCAACGTCGACCCGCTGATGTACAAGCTCGTCTGGTGGGGCATGGGCCACTCCTCGCAGCAGATCAACGTCTCGGCCCACGTCGCCGTGTGGTATGCGATCGGCGCGATGGTGCTCGGCGCGAAGCCGATCTCCGAGAAGGTGAGCCGCACGGCCTTCCTGCTCTACATCCTGTTCCTGCAACTCGCGAGCGCGCACCACCTGCTGGTCGAGCCCGGCATCAGCTCGAGCTGGAAGATCTTCAACACGAGCTACGCGATGTATCTGGCCGTGCTCGGCAGCATGATCCACGGCCTCACCGTGCCCGGCGCGATCGAAGCGGCGCAGCGCGCCAAGGGCTTCAACAAGGGCATGTTCGAGTGGCTGCGCAAGGCGCCCTGGGGCAATCCCGCGTTTTCCGGCATGTTCATGTCGCTCGTGCTGTTCGGCTTCCTCGGCGGCATCACCGGGGTCATCCTCGGCACCGAGCAGATCAACCTGATCATGCACAACACGCTCTACGTGCCGGGCCACTTCCATGCCACCGTGGTGGCCGGAACCACGCTCGCGTTCATGGCGATCACCTACCTCGTCGTGCCGCTGATCTTCCGGCGTCACATCGCCTTCCCGACGGTGGCGAAGCTGCAACCGTACGTGTTCGCGATCGGCGTCGCCGGCATCTGCCTGTTCATGATGGGCGCCGGCACGCTCGGCGTGCCGCGGCGGCACTGGGACATCACGTTCGCCGATGCGCTGACGACGTTCCAGTTCTCCCCGGCGGCGTTCCTGATGCTGGCGCTGAACGGCATCTTTGCCTGCATGGCGGCGCTCGGCGGCGCCATGTACATCGTGAACGTGGTGGTGTCGGTATTCTTCGGCAAGCGTATCGGGGACGACGAGAAGGTGCAGCTCGGCCCGGCGACGGGTTCGCAGGCCGCTGCCGCGGTGGCGAGCTACGGCAATGAGGGCACGCTCAAGATCCCGGGCACTGTCGTACTGGTCGGGGTGTTCTTCGTGTCGTTCATCCTCTACTACTTCGTCAACTGGAAGTACCTCGCCGAGCTCTGGCCGTTGAAGTAAGTGAGGGGCGATGTCATGAACAGCATCGCAGCCGCCGTGCCGCGCGGGGAATCCCGCGCGGTCTGGCGCCTGGCGCTCGAGGTCTTCAAGCCACGCATCGCGCTCGAGATCATGGTCTCGGGGGTGGCTGGCGTCGCGATCGCGGGCGGCGGCGGGCTGGCATGGTGGCAGTTGCTGGCGCTCGCCGGCGCGATCTTCCTCGCGGCCGGCTCAGCGGGCGCACTCAACCACCTGGTCGAGCGTGATCTCGACGCGCGGATGTCGCGGACGCGCGGCCGGCCGTTCGTCACGGGCGCGCTCGGCGGCGGCGAGTGGTGGTACCTGGCCGTCGCCGCGCTGCTCGTGTTCGCGGTGACGGTCGCCGGGCTCGCCACCAACTGGGTGTCGGCGATGTACGTGTTCCTCGGCGCATTCACCTACGGCGTGGTCTACACGCTGTGGCTGAAACGGCGCACGTGGCTCAATATCGTGATCGGCGGTCTTGCGGGCAGCTTCGCCGTGCTCGCGGGCGCTGCCGCGATCGATCCGGTGCCGGGCCCCGCGGCGTGGACGTTCGCCGTGGTCCTGTTCCTGTGGACCCCGCCGCACTTCTGGAGTCTCGCCACGTACTACCGGCAGGATTACGCCGATGCTGGCGTGCCGATGCTGCCCGTCGTGCATGGCGACCGCGTCGCGGCGTATGCGATTTTCGCGCACACACTGCCGCTGGTCGGTTTGTCGCTGCTGCCCGTGGTCTGGGGCGCGGGGCCGATCTACCTGTCGTGTGCAGCGCTGGGTGGGGCCTTCTTCATATGGCGTGCCTGGCTGTTGACGCGCAGCCAGACCCAGCGCAATGCGATACGCAGCTTCCTCGCGTCGCTGGCGCAACTGTCGTTGCTGCTGGTGGGCACGATCGTCGAAGGCGCCGTGCGAGGCAGCCTGGTCCAGTTCTGAGGCATGGCCGGCTCCGCCCGCGCCACGCGCCCATCGCGCATCTGCCCGACGCCCATGTGGCGTGCCTGGCTGGCGCTCGCTGCGCTGCTGCTCGTGCCGTCCGCGCAGGCGGGCGTGCCCGACGAGGGCGAGGCGCTGCGCATCAGCCAGGCCGCGATCGGCCGCACCGTGGAGGGCGTGGTGCTGCGCACCGCGGACGGCCGTCAGCTCACCTTCGAGGAGCTGCGCGGTCGGCCGGTGGTCCTGAGCCTCGTCTACACGAGCTGCTACTATGTCTGCTCGGGCCTGACGCTGCGCCTGCGCGAGACGGTCAAGGTGGCGCGTCAGGCGCTCGGCGCCGAGGCATTCACGGTCGTGACCGTGGGCTTCGATACACCGAACGACACACCCGAGCGCATGCAGGCGTATGCTCGCGAGCGCGGCGCGGTGCAGCCGGGCTGGTACTTCGCGGGCACCGACGCCGCCGGCATCGAGCGGCTCGCGGGGATGGTCGGGTTCACCTGGTTTCCGTCGCCGAAGGGGTTCGACCACGTCACGCAGACGACCATCATCGACGCGGGCGGACGCGTCGTGCTGCAGGTCTACGGCGAGGATTTTGCGCCGCCGCTCGTGGTCGAGCCGCTCAAGAAACTGGTCTGGGGGCAGAACCTCGACCGCAGCACGCTGCAGGGACTGGTGAACACGGTCAAGCTGTTCTGTACGATCTATGATCCGACCAGCGGCCGCTACCGTTTCGACTATTCGCTGATCGTGAACATCCTCGCCGGCGGCCTGGCGCTGGGAATCGCACTCACGGGCATTCTCGCGGCGCTCAGAAACGTCAAATGAGCGGCGCGGGGTTCCCCGCCGCCCAAGGTGGATCATCTTGCAAGCATTGAAGAGCGCACTGCGCTGGTTCTTCCAGCGGATCGAATCGGCATTCGAGGCTGTCTTCGGGCCGCGGCTGAACCCGATCGTGCAACTGGGCACGCTGGGCTGGTTCCTGTTCTGGATCATCACGGCCAGCGGCATCTACGTCTACGTGTTCTTCGACACGGGCGTGACGCAGGCGTGGGAGTCGCTCGAGTACCTGAGCCGCGAGCAGTGGTGGCTCGGTGGTCTGATGCGCAGCCTGCACCGCTATGCGTCCGACGCGCTGGTCGTGGTCGTCATCATCCACCTGCTGCGCGAATTCGCGCTCGACCGCCTGCGTGGCAACCGCTGGTTCCCCTGGGTCACCGGCGTGCCGCTGCTCTGGTTCCTGTATGCCTGCGGCATCACGGGCTACTGGCTCGTGTGGGACAAGCTCGCGCAGTTCGTCGCGCTGGCGACCACCGAGTGGATCGACACCATCGGCATCTTCGCCGAGCCGATCGCGCGCAACTTCCTCGACAGCGAGCGGCTGAGCGGCCGCTTCTTCACGCTGGTCATCTACATGCACATCGCGCTGCCGCTGCTGATGCTGCTGTTCATGTGGGTGCACATCCAGCGGCACGCGCATGCGCGCGTGAACCCGCCGCGCGAGCTCGCCGTCGGCACGCTGGTCGCGCTGGTCGCACTGTCGTTCGCCTGGCCGGCGCTGAGCCAGGCTCCGGCGAACCTCGACGAAGTGCCGACGGTGCTCGGCTTCGACTGGTTCTACCTGCCGGTGTACCCGCTGCTCGACCACCTCGAGGGCGCGACGCTGTGGCTGATCCTCGTCGGCGGCAGCGTGCTGATGACGCTGCTGCCGTGGCTGCCGCCATTGCGCAAGGCGCCGGCGGCGCGCGTCGACCTCGACAACTGCAACGGCTGCTCGCGCTGCTTCGCCGATTGCCCGTTCGGCGCCATCACGATGGTGCGTCGCACGGACGGCCTGGCCTTCGAGCAGGAGGCCAAGGTCGACCCGGACCTGTGCATGAGCTGCGGCATCTGCGTCGGCGCCTGTCCGACGGCGACGCCCTTCCGTCGCGCGGGTGCCCTGTCGGCGGGCATCGAACTGCCGGACCGCAGCGTGGCGGGTCTGCGCGAGGAGGTCGTCGCCGCGACGGCGAAACTCGCCGGCCCGGCGCGCGTGCTCGTCATCGGTTGCGGTCACGACGCCGGCGCGCGCGCGCTCGCCGACGCCGAGACCGCTTTCGTCGGTCTGCCATGCGTCGGCATGCTGCCGCCGGCGTTCCTCGACTTTGCGCTCGCCCGGCACCACGTCGACGGCGTGCTGCTCTCGGGCTGCGCAGCGCACGACTGCTACGAGCGCCTCGGCGACCAGTGGGTCGAGCAGCGCATCGCCAACGAACGTGACCCGAACCTGCGCGCGAGGGTGCCGCGGGAGCGCATCGCGGTCTCCTGGCAGAATTCGTCGCAGTCAGGACGCCTGCGGGAGTCGCTCGCGCAGTTCCGCGAGCAACTGCGGCGACTGGGTCCGGTGACCATCCGTCCGGCCGCCGCCACCCAGCCCGGCGACGCCGCCCGCCCGGTCGCGTGGCGCGCCGGCGGTGGTGAACTGCCGGCGCCCGCCCGCTGGACGGGGCAGACGGTCGCCTACGCGCTGCTGGTCGCCGCCATCGGGTTCTTCGCCACGCGGCCGGCCTACACCTATCTGGCCCACGACCAGGCCGTGATCAAGCTGAGCTTCAGCCACGCCGGTCAGCCGCTCAAGCCGTGCCGACGCTATACGCCGGAGGAACTCGCGAAGCTGCCGTTCAATCAGCGCACGGCGACCAGCTGCGAGCGCGGGCGCTGGCCCGTGCATGTCGAGTTCGAACTCGACGGGCGTCCCGTCTACGTCGGGACGCACGAGCCGGCGGGCATCTGGAACGACGGTCCGTCGGCAGTCTATGAGCGCTTCGAGGTCCCGGCGGGACGCCACCAGATCAAGGTCTGGCTGCGCGACGACGGCGCGAAGACCGGTCACACCGCCGCCGCCGAGCGCACGGTCGATCTGCAGCCGGGCGAGAACCTCGTCGTGGACTATCATGCCGCCGAAGGCTTCGTCTTCGGGGTCCCGGCGCAGGGCATCCGGAAGGAGGCACCGTGACACTGCTGCAATGGCGGGACAGCTTCGAGATCGGCATCGCCGAGGTCGATCACGAGCACCGGGAACTCATCGCATTGATCAATCGTCTGCACGACGCGCTCGACACGCGGCGTGACGACGAGCGTATCGAGGCCTTTCTCGGGGAGATCTTTGCCGACATTTCGGCGCACTTCGCGCTCGAGGAGCGCGTCATGCACGAGCGTCACTACGACGCGACGACGGAGCACAAGGGCGAGCACGAGCGGCTGCTCGACGAATTGCGCGACATCATGGACGATCAGGCGACCGGAGCCGCGCTCGACGACGCCCGCCTCGCGGACACGCTGGCGGAGTGGTTCGGCAAGCACTTCCGCACGCACGACGCGCGCTTTCACCGCAAACTCAGGACCTGACGCGCTGCCGGGAGCGGGCGCGCCGCGCGCCGGGAGGTTCTGCACGGCGGCCTTCACAGGGTCGCGACCGTGGTGGCACCAGCCGGCTCAGACAGGCCGTTGCGGCCTGCGACTGCGCCGTCGTGTTTCGGCTCCGAGAGCTGACGGCGTGCTCGTCTTTGGCAGCGGCCACGCGACGACCCGGCTCAGGTTCGGGTACGCCGCGGTCCGGTGGGGAATGGCCATGGCTTCGACGAAGTGCTGCTGGAAGCGCGGCTCGAGCGCTGTCTCGACCTTCTCGATCTTGCGGACCAATGCCTCGATCGTCGTACGCGAGCGTGAGTCGAGCAACGCGATCCGCGCGCCCGTGCCCGCGGCGTTGCCCGCCGAGTCGACCTTCGCGAGGTCGCAATCCGGCAGCATCCCGAGCACGGTCGCGTAGGTCACGTCGATGTGCGCACCGAAGGCACCGGCGAGCCGGATGCGGTCGACCGTCTCGACGCCGAGACGTTCCATCAGCAGGCGGATGCCGGCCATCAACGCCGCCTTGGCGAGCTGGATGGCGCGCACATCGTGCTGCGTGATCGAGAGCGTCTGCGGTGACCCCTCGTGCAGCACGTAGGAATGGGTGCGGCCGTTCGGCACGATGCGCGCGCTGCGCCCGGCCAGCGAGCCGTCGATCACACCGTCCTGCGTGACGATGCCGGCCAGGTACATCTCGGCGACGACCTCGATGATGCCCGACCCGCACACACCGGTGACGCCCGTGGCCTGCACCGTCGCCGCGAAGCCCGGCTCGTCGGACCACAGGTCGCTGCCAATGACCTTGAAGCGCGGCTCGAGTGTCGCGCGATCGATGCGCACGCGCTCGATGGCGCCGGCCGCCGCGCGCTGGCCACAACTGATCTGGGCACCCTCGAACGCCGGGCCGGTCGGGCTCGAGCAGGCCACCAGCCGACGGCGGTCGCCGAGCACGATCTCGGCGTTGGTGCCGACATCGACCAGCAGCGTGATCTCGTCGGCCAGGTCGGGACGCTCGGCCAGAACGACGCCCGCGGTGTCGGCACCCACGTGGCCGGCAATGCAGGGCAGGGCGTAGACACGCGCGTCCGGATGCAGCGCCAGACCGAGCTCGGCTGCCGTGACCGTCACGGCGCGGTCGACAGCGAGCGCGAAGGGGGCACCACCGAGTTCCAGCGGATCGATGCCGAGCACGAGATGATGCATGACCGGATTGCCGACCAGGGTCATCTCGAGGATCGAGGCCGCGTCGATGCCGGCGGCGGCGGCGACATCCGCGGCGAGGCCGTCGAGCGCCGCGCGCACGACGGCCGTCATCTGCGCCGCGCCGCCGGGATTCAGCATGGCGTACGAGACGCGGCTCATGAGGTCTTCGCCGAAGCGGATCTGCGGGTTCATGCGGCCCGCCGAAGCGACGACCTCGCCGCTCACGAGGTCGCAGAGATGGGCCGCCAGGGTCGTCGAGCCGACGTCGACGGCCAGTCCGAACACCGTCTCGTGCAGACCGGGCCAGACGGCGACGATGCGCGACGCGTCGTGCACGGCGACCGTGACGCGCCACTGGCCAGCCCGCAGGATCGACTGCAACCGCTGTACGACCGCGAGATCGCATTCGAGTCGCCCGAGCTGCCACTCGCGCGCGAGCGCGTCCTCGAGCCGGCGCAGGTCGCCGGTGGGATCCTGCATGTCGGGTTCGGCGACCTCGACGTAATGCAGCTTCACCAGCGGATGGAGTTCGATGTCGCGGGCCTCGGCAGCCTTGCGGACAACCTGCCGGTGCACCTGGCTGGCCGGTGGCACGTCGACGACGACGTCGCCCTCGACGCGTGCCTGGCACGACAGCCGCCGGCCTTCGACGAGCAGCTTGCGCGCGTCCAACCGCTGCTCCGTCGCCAGGCGCGGCGACACCGATGCAGCGCTCGAACGGATGCCGTGCTTCGCGAATTCGCCCTCGACGATGAGCACCTGGCAGCGCCCGCAGAGGGCGCGGCCGCCGCAGACGGAGTCGATGTCGACGCCGAGCTGGCGCGCTGCCGTCAGCAGCGGCGTGCCGATGGGAAAGCGCCCGCGCTTGCCCGAGGGCATGAAAACGACGAGTGGATCCAGACCGCTCACGCCGTGTCCCGGGTTGCGTTCAGATCGCCGTCGGCCGGCGACGACGCAGGCTGCCATGGCGACGGCCGCGCGGAGCCGCGTCGCTGTCCGCGCCGCCCGGCGGCGGGATCGCACGGAACCGGCGTATCCAGCGGGCACAGTCCGGGTCGTGTCCCGTCATGACGTCGGCGGCCATGCAGGCCCGCACGACATCGTCGTGCAGGGGATTGGCGATGGCCGAGGTCAGGCCGGAAGCGATCGCCATGGTCAGGAAGGCGCTGTTGATGCCGTCGCGCGCCGGCAGGCCGAAGCTGACGTTGGACGCGCCGCAGATCGTGTTGACCCGGAGTTCCTCGCGCAGACGCCTGACGAGACGCATGACATGCACGCCGGCCTGGTTGATCGCGCCGACCGGCATCACCAGCGGGTCGACCACGACGTCGGCGGGGGCAATGCCGTGGTCCATGGCGCGGTGCACGATTTTCTTCGCGACCTCGAAGCGGACGTCGGGATCCTCGGAGATGCCGGTTTCGTCGTTGGCGATGGCGACCACGGCCGCGCCGTGCTTCCTGACGAGCGGCAGCACCGACTCGAGGCGCTCCTCCTCGCCGGTCACCGAGTTCACGAGCGCCTTGCCGCGATACGCCTCGAGACCTGTCGCGAGCGCCGCGACCAGCGAGGAGTCGAGCGACAGCGGGACGTCGGTGACCGACTGCACGAGCTGTACCGCACGGGCCAGGATCGCCGGTTCGTCCGCCAGCGGGATGCCTGCATTGACGTCGAGCATCTGCGCGCCGGCCGCCACCTGCGCGAGTGCGTCGGCCTCGACCCGGCTGAAGTCGCCGGCCGCCATCTCGGCGGCGAGTTGCCTGCGGCCGGTCGGATTGATCCGCTCGCCGATGATGACGAACGGGCGATCGAAGCCGATGACGACCTCGCGGGTCGCGGAACCGAGGACGGTGTCGGTCATGAATGTGCTTTCCTGGTCAGTCGTCCACGCCGCGGCCGGCGCGCATCGCGGCACGATCCACGGCCTCCTGGAAGCGCGGCGAGAGCTGCATGCGAGCGACTTTGCGACCGCGCCTGACGATCACCTGCGCCGGCACGTCGCGCCGGCAAATCACGATCAGCGATGCCACCGCACGGGCTCCAGGACGCCTCCGACCGCACGCGACTCACTGCCGTGGTCCCCATCGACCCAGCGACGCAGAGTCGTCCCGACGTCACCGTAGCCGGTCCGGCGCTCCTCGTAGGCGAGCCCGAATCTGGCGGCGATCGCGCGCGCCTGGCGCCGCAGCGCATCGTCGGGGCGCTGCACGAGGTAGAGCACGCGCTGATAATTGCGCAGGTACTCCGCGGCGAGTTCCGGGTGACGGTCGAGCCCCAGCCCGACGACGAACAGGCGCTCGAAATGGCGCACCAGGAAGTCTGTCAGAAAATAGGTACCGGGTACCTCCTCGGCGAGCGCGGCGAACCGCGAGCCCGTCGCGAAGGCCTCGTAGCAGTGCGCACCCGGCAGCCGCTCGACACCGGCGTCCCGCAGCACGGCGTCGAGCAACCCGCCCGTGCCACAGTCGGCGTAGGCCACGAAGATGCCCGCGTAGCGCGGGCGCGCCGCCGCGACCGCGTTGCGCACGGCGCCGGGGATGCGTTCCGGCCGGTTGTGCAGTTCGGGCGGCAGGCACTGGACATCCACACCGGTCCAGCCGTTCGCCGTTTGCAGCGCGACGATTTCGCGGGCCAGGGCTCCGCAGGCCAGGATCAGGAGGCGCGGTTCGCCCGCCACAGCCGCGCGGTCAGTGCATCGCGGCGCGACGCGCGGCGATGAGGGACTTGGCGGTCTCGACCGCCACCGCGGCGTCGCGGCAGTAGGCGTCGGCGCCGATCGCCTGCGCGAATTCGTCGTTGAGCGGCGCGCCGCCGACGAGGACGATGTATCTCTCGCGCAGACCCTGCTGCTTGAGCGTGTCGATGACGACCTTCATGTACGGCATCGTGGTCGTGAGCAGCGCCGACATGCCGAGGATGTCGGGCTGGTGCTCCTCGAGCGCCGCGATATATTTGTCGACGGCGTTGTTGATGCCGATGTTGATCACCTCGAAGCCGGCGCCTTCGAGCATCATCGACACGAGGTTCTTGCCGATGTCGTGGATGTCGCCCTTGACGGTACCGATGACCACCTTGCCGATCGGCTCGGCGCCGGTCTCGGCGAGCAGCGGGCGGAGGATTTCCATGCCTGCCTTCATCGCGTTGGCGGCCAGCAGCACTTCCGGCACGAACAGGATGCCATCGCGGAAGTCGACGCCGACGATGCGCATGCCCTCGACGAGCGCGTCGTTGAGCACCCTGTCGGGTTTCCAGCCGCGCCTCAGGAAGATCCCGGTGGCCTCGACCACCTCGTCCTTGAGCCCGTTGTAGAGGTCGTCGTGGACCTGCTCCACGAGTTCCTGATCGTTCAGTCCATTGAGGTCGAAGGCTTCCGTCTGGTCGTTCATCGCTCGCTGCCCGAAGCCCGGCTTGCGTGCACTCTATCGGGCCGCCTGTCGCGACGCAAAGCCTGGGATTCGCGGGCCGGAAGTCGCCTGCTCCCCGGCCCAGGCGGGCGTTTCTGCCCGCGCCAGCGCACCGGTGCGCACCGTCGGCCAGCCCCGACGCGAACCGGAGCCGCGTCGTCGCATACAATCCCCGGTCGGACGGCAGACGTTGCGCCGATGGCGCGCGCCGCTGGAGACAACGAGAATGAACTTCGACATCGAACATCCCTACGTGCTGACTGCCACCTGCGCGAGTCGCATGGGGACCACGGCGCGAGTGACCGCCTTCCTGGCGACGCGGCGCTTCAACATCGTCGAGATGCAGCAGTTCGACGATACCGTCTCGCTGCGGTTCTTCGTGCGCGTGACGTTCTGCGCGGTGCTGGGTGAGAACGTCGATCTCGCGCGACTGCGCCGGGAGTTCGTCGAGGTCGCGACGATCGAGGACATGGACTGGCAGATTCACGACTCGCGCGAGCGCACCCGCGTGCTGATCATGGCGTCGAATACGGACCACTGCCTCGAGGATCTGCTGTACCGGCACCGGATCGGCGAGCTGGAGATGGACGTCACCGCGCTCGTCTCGAACCATGTGACGCTGCAGCCGACCGCCGCCCAGCACCGGATCCCGTTCTTTCACCTGCCAGTCACGCCGCAGACGAAGGTGCAGCAGGAGGCCCGCCTGCTGGAACTCGTCGAGTCGACCCGGACCGACCTGGTGATCCTGGCGCGTTACATGCAGATCCTGTCCGACGATCTCTGCGCCCGGCTGCGCGGACGGGCGATCAACATCCATCACTCGTTCCTGCCGGGCTTCAAGGGCGCGAAGCCCTACCACCAGGCATTCGAGCGCGGCGTCAAGGTGATCGGCGCGACTGCGCACTACGTGACGGCGGACCTCGACGAAGGCCCGATCATCGAGCAGATCGTCGAGCACGTCGACCATTCCTATACGCCCGAGCGGCTCGTCGCCGCCGGTCGCGATTCGGAGCGCCGCGCTCTCGCGCGCGCCGTGAAGCTCGCGATCGAGCATCGCGTGTTCCTGAACGGAAACCGTACCGTCGTATTCCGTTGACCGGGCGGCGGCGCTTGATCTGGATCAGGGCGCAGACGCCCCGCCTCGGAGTTCAATGCCCCGGATGGACACCCCGACCCTGCTGAGGCTCCTGCCGCCGCCGGAACGTCTGCGTGCGCCTCTGCGCCTGGTGCCGCCGCCGATCATCCGCCAGGCGACGCAACGCCTGCTCGAGCGCGTCCTCGAAGGTCCGTTCGCGTCCGGCGTGCTCGACGATATGGCGGGCCGCACGCTCGGCGTCGAGGTCACCGATCTGGGGCTGCGCTGGATCGTCAAGGTCGGGACGCGCCGGCTTGAACGTGTCGAGGTCGAAGGCGAGGCCGAGGCCACCGTGCGGGGCACGGCGACCGACCTGCTGCTGCTCGCCGCCCGGCTCGAGGACGCCGACACGCTGTTTTTCCACCGTCGTCTGCAACTGACCGGCGACGTCGAACTCGGTCTGGGGGTCCGCAACCTGCTCGACCAGTTGCCCTGGGAAGCGATTCCGCTCGGCCTGCGCGTCGCGCTCAACCGCGGTGCGCGGCTGGCGCGCGCTGCCCGCGAGGCCCATCAGAAATAGGGGACAGTCCCCTATTGCTGGAGCATGCCGGCCGTGCCGTGCCAGTAGCCGTTTTCGTCGCCGTGACGGGGCAAGACCATACTGTCGTCCAGGGCGTGGCGGAACCGCCGCACGACTTCGGCCATGCCCTCGCGCTGCGGATAGAGCCGCACCAGCCCCACGCCTGACGCGCGCAACTCATCCAGTTCGGGGCCGAGGTCGCAGACCCCGGCGGTCTGGACCTGGATGCCATTGATGGTCAGGAACGGCGCGCCGTCGCGCGAGGCGAGCGGCAAGCCGTCCGGATAATCGATACAGCGAAAGCCGCAGTCGTCCTTGGCGAGGTCGAGCGCGCGTGCCGTGAAACAGCGCGCCGAATAGGAGAGCGGCAGGCGGCCCCAGGCGGCGGCTTCGAGCTCCGGCAACGGCTCGCCCGTCGCGCGGAATTCCGCGATCGCAGCACGGCCGTGCTCGACCGCCAGCACGAGCCGCCGCAGGCCGTCCTGCTGCAGCAGTCGCAGGGCGACGTGGTTGTACACGTTGAGCGCAGGCCCGCCGACGAAGGGCAGGCCCCGTTCGCGCAGCAACTGCACCGCCGACATGTCGTTTGCCTCGACCTGCAGACGGCCGTTCTCGACCAGACGCCGCAGCGACGACAGCTCCGATTCCGCCTCCAGCAGCGCGAGCGACGAGAGCACGACCTCGCGGCCCGAATCGGCGATCTCGTGGGCCAGATCGATCCAGTCGCGTGTGCGCAGTTCCCGCCGCTTGCTGCAGACGGTTTCACCGAGGTAGATGACGTCGAGTGGCCAGCGGGCGGCATCGCGGTAGAAGGCGTAGATCTGCTCGCGCGGCCAGAAGTATTGCAGGGGCCCGAGGGTCAGGCGCATCGCGTCACCTCAGTGCCAGGAACGGTGGTATGGCCCGAGCGTCGTCTGGCGTCCTTCGGCGTGACGGGCCAGTTCGGTCTGCCAGGCAGGCTCGGGCTTCCAGTCGGCGGGCTGGCGTCGGAGCCGGTCGAGCGCCTCGCGCCACACCTTTGTGACCGAGGCGACGTAGGCCTGACCGCGCTGGCGGCCCTCGATCTTGAGCGCCACGACACCCGCGGCCTGCAATCGCGGCAGCAGTTCCAGCGTGTTGAGGCTGGTCGGCTCCTCCAGCGCGTGGAACACCTCGCCACGCACGTCGTACCGGCCCTTGCAGACGGTGGGATAGCCGGCGGGTTCGTCGGGTGCGAAGCGGTCGATGAGCTTGCCGTTCAGCGTCACACGGCGCACGCCGCCCGGTTCCTCGTCCCAGCGCACGAACCTGGCCGGCGAGCAGACGCCGTGGCGATTGGGCGAAGCACCGGTGACGTAGCTGGAGAGCTGGCAGCGGCCCTCGACCATGATGCACAGGCTGCCGAAGGCGAACACCTCGATCGGCACGACATCCTGTTCGCAGAGCCTCTCGACCTGCTGGATGGACAGCACGCGCGGCAGCACGGCGCGTGCGATGCCGAAGCGCTCACGGTAATAACGCAGCGCCGCGTGGGTCGTCGCCGAGCCCTGCACCGACAGGTGCCTGGGCAGCGTCGGGTGGCGGCGTGCGGCATAGTCGAGCACGCCCATGTCGGCGCAGATCACGGCGTCGACGCCGAGCGACGCGGCGCGATCGACGGCGGCTTCCCACGCGCCGAGCACGGCGGGGCCCGGATACGTATTGAGCGCGACGTACACCTGCCGACCGCGCGCATGCGCATAGGCGATGCCGCGCCGCATGTCCTCTTCGGTGAAGTTGAGTCCCGGGAAGGCGCGGGCGTTGGTCTGGTCGCGGAAGCCGACGTAGACGGCATCGGCACCGTGGTCGATCGCGGCCTGCAGGGCCGGCGGGCTGCCGGCGGGACAGACGAGACGCATGCTGGAGGCTCCGGGGGCGTTCACGAGGCCGGCGGCGTGCCGGCAAACAGTCGGGAGTACAAGTGGTCGACGCGTCGCTCCACGGCGCGGTCGAGCTCGATCGGCCGGCTCCACGGTCGCGCCGTCTCGGCGGGCCACTTGTTGGTCGCGTCGAGACCGAGCTTCGAGCCGAGGTTCGGCACCGGGCTCGAGAAGTCGAGGTAGTCGATCGGCGTGTTCTCGACCATCAGGCTGTCGCGTGCCGGGTCGACGCGTGTCGAGACGGCCCAGATCACCTGTGACCAGTCGCGCACGTCGATGTCGTCGTCGGTGACGATCACGAACTTGGTGTAGGTGAACTGCCGCAGGCACGACCAGATGCCCATCATCACGCGTCGCGCATGCCCGGGATACTGCTTGCGGATGCTGACCACGGCGACGCGGTAGGAGCAGGCCTCGGGCGGCAGGTAGAAATCGACGACTTCGGGGAACATGCGGCGCAGCAGCGGCACGAACAGCTCGTTGAGCGCGAGCGCGAGTTCCGACGGCTCGTCGTACGGTGAGCGTCCCATGTAGCTGCCGTGATAGATCGCGCCGCGACGCAGCGACAGCCGCTCGACCGTGAGCACCGGGAATTCGCCCTGGGCGTTGTAGTAGCCCGTGTGGTCGCCGAACGGACCCTCGATGGCCGTGTCGCCGGGGTGGATGAAGCCTTCGAGCACCATTTCGGCACCGGCCGGCGCGTCGAGGCCCGTCAGCTCGCTGTGCCACACGCGCGTGCGCTCGCCGCGCAGCAGACCGGCGAATTCATACTCCGACAGGGTGTCGGGCACGGGCGCGACCGCGGCGAGCATCGTCGCCGGATCGGCGCCGATCGCGACGATGACCGGAAAGGGCTCGTCCGGGTGCTGGGCACGCCAGCTCGCGTAGTCGAGGGCGCCGCCACGATGCGGCAGCCAGCGCATGATGACGCGGTTCGGGCCGAGCAGTTGCTGGCGGTAGATCGCGACGTTCTGACGCGGCTGACGCGTGCCGCGCGTCACGACGAGCCCGAACGTGATCAGCCGACCGGCGTCCTCGGGCCAGCAGCGCTGGATCGGCAGCGTCGCGAGATCGATGTCGGCCCCGGTCCGCACATCGGCATTGAATGCCGCTTCGGCGACCGCCTTCGGCGCGACGTGGGCGAGCTGCGCGAACTGCGGCCAGCGCTCGAGCGCTTCCCGCAGGTTCGACGGCCAGCGCGGTTCGCGCACGAAGGCCAGCAGCTCGCCGAGTTCGCGCAGGGACGCGAGCGGCCGGCCGCCGAGCGCCGCCTCGATGCGGTCGCGACGTCCGAACAGGTTGCCGAGCAGCGGGTGCGTCGAGCCGGTCGGCTGTTCGAACAGCAGGGCAGGGCCACCCGCCTTCTGTGTACGCAGGCACAGCGCCGTGCTTTCGAGCTCCGGATCGACGGGTTCGGCGACGCGACGCAGCGCGCCGCCCCGCTCGAGGCGTTCGAGAAATCCTCGCAGGTCGTGAAATGCCATGCCGAGGCGTGCGACTCAGCCCAGCCGCTGGAACACCAGCGTGGCGTTGGCGCCGCCGAAGCCGAAACTGTTCGACATCACCGTATCGAGACGCGCCTCCCGTGACGCCCGCACGATCGGGAAGTCGGCGCACGCGGGATCGATGTTCTCGATGTTTGCCGAGCCGGCGATGAAGCCGTGCTGCTGCATGAGCAGGCAGTAGATCGCCTCGTGCACACCGGCGGCGCCGAGCGAATGACCGGAAAGGGACTTGGTCGACGACAATGGCGGCACGCCGTCGCCAAAGACGTTGCGGACGGCCCGAAGTTCGACCACGTCGCCGAGCGGCGTCGACGTGCCGTGCGTGTTCAGGTAATCGACCGGCCCACGCACACCGGCGAGCGCCTGCTTCATGCAACGTTCGGCGCCCTCACCGGAGGGCGCCACCATGTCGTCGCCGTCCGACGTGGCGCCGTAGCCCACCAGTTCGGCGAGGCAATGCGCACCGCGGGCGCGGGCGTGCTCGTAGTCCTCGAGCACGAGGATGCCACCGCCGCCGGCGATCACGAACCCGTCGCGATCGGCATCGTAGGCGCGCGAGGCGCGCTCGGGGGTGTCGTTGAACTTCGAGGAGAGCGCCCCCATGGCATCGAACAGCGAGGCGAGGGTCCAGTGTTCTTCTTCGCCGCCACCGCAGAACACGACGTCCTGCTTGCCGAGCTGTATCTGTTCCGCCGCGACGCCAATGCAGTGTGCGGCGGTCGCGCAGGCCGAAGACACCGAATAGCTGACGCCCTTGATGTGGAATGACGTGCCGAGACAGGCCGCCACCGTGCTGCACATCGTGCGCGGCACGCGTGTGGGACCGATCTTGCGGACGCCACGGCTGCGGGCGATGTCCGCGGATTCGACGATATTGGCGGAGGAGCCGCCACCCGAGCCGGCGATCAGGCCGGTGCGCACACTGGAGACCTGGCCGGGCTCGAGCCCGCTCTGCTCGATGGCCTGGCGCATCGCGATCGCCGCATAGGCGGCGGCATCGCCCATGAAACGCAGGTCACGCCGGTCGAGGTGCGCTTCGAGGTCGATGTCCGGCCGGCCGGCCACCTGGCTGCGCAGCCCGTGCTCGGCGTACTCCTCGCTGCGACGGATGCCGGAGCGGCTGTCGCGCAGGGACGCGACCACCGTCTGCGGATCGTTGCCGAGGCACGAGACGATGCCCATCCCGGTGACGACGACGCGGCGCACGGCTCAGGCCCCGAATCCCGCGAGCGACTCGAAGAGCCCGACGCGCAGGTCCTTTGCGGTGTAGATCGTGCGACCGTCGACCGCGAGCGAACCGTCGGCGATGGCCATCACGAGCTTGCGGGCGATCACCCGCTTCATGTTCACGTGGTATGTCACGAGCTTGGCCTCTGGCAGCACCTGGCCGAAGAACTTCACTTCGCCGACACCGAGAGCGCGTCCCTTGCCCTTTTGGCCACCCGAGGCAAGGTGAAATCCGACGAGTTGCCACAGCGCGTCGAGGCCCAGACAGCCGGGCATGACCGGGTCGCCACGGAAGTGGCAGGCGAAGAACCAGAGCGAGGGATCGACGTCGAGCTCCGCGATCACCTGCCCGCGTCCGTATTCGCCGCCGTCGGCATCGATGTGGCTGATGCGATGGAACATCAGCATGGGCGGCTCGGGCAAGCGCGCGGTGTCGGGGCCGAAGAGCCGTCCCGCGCCGCACTCGAGGAGTTCCTCGTAGGAATACGCAACCTGCCGCATGCACCCTCCAACGTGATCGACCATTAAACGCCGGATCCAGGGCGCGCGGAATGACGTAAATCAACCGCACCATGACCGGCCGCCGAACTGGGTATTGTGAAGATTGTCTCCTGCCGAGACGCAGTATATTTCAGCCTGCCGGGCCGCGTCGGATTCCAGCGGCGTTCCGGCCGCGCGGCCGCCCCGTGTATCCTGCCGGGCCGGATGCCCCAGGCGCGACCCCAACCCCTGGCGGCAGACCGGAGCGGAGCGCACCGATGACGGCGACGGTGATCGATGGCAAGCGGATCGCGGCGGAGGCTCGTGCGGAGCACGCGGCAGGCGCCCGTCGCCTCGTGGCGGACACGGGCGTCGTGCCGCATCTCGCCGCCGTACTCGTCGGCGACGACCCCGCCAGTGCCGTCTATGTGCGCAACAAGCGGCTCGCCTGCGAGCAGTGCGGCATCAGAAGCACGCTGCACCGGCTGCCGGCCACGGCCCTGCAGCACGAACTCCTCGCGCTCGTCGCGCGCCTCAACGCAGACCCCGACGTGCACGGCATCCTCGTGCAGCTGCCGCTGCCGCAGGGCCTCGATGCGACGCGGATCCTCGACGCCATCGACCCGTCCAGGGACGTCGACGGCTTCCACCCCGAAAACGTGGGCCTGCTGTCGCAGGGACGGCCCCGCTTCGTGCCGTGCACGCCGGCGGGCGTCATGCGCCTGCTGCAGGCCACCGGCGTGCAGACCGCCGGCCGGCACGCCGTCGTCATCGGTCGCAGCGACATCGTCGGCAAGCCGATGGCGATGCTGCTCGCCCAGAAGGGTGTCGACGCGACCGTGACGCTCTGCCACAGCCGTACGCGCGACATCGCCGCCGTCGCACGCCAGGCCGACATCCTCGTGGCCGCGGTCGGCCTGCCGGGGTTCGTGCAGGGCGACTGGGTGAAGCCCGGCGGCGTCGTGATCGACGTCGGCATCAACCGTGTGGGCGACAGGCTCCTCGGCGACGTGGATTTCGCGGCGGCGTCCGCCGTGGCCGGCGCGATCACGCCGGTGCCCGGCGGCGTCGGTCCGATGACCATCGCGATGCTGCTCGGCAACACGCTGCGCGCCGCGCGGGCAGTCGCCTCGGCTCGGGCCGGCGCCGGCGCTAGTCTCGAGGCAAGTCCGTCGTAGCGGGCATCAGCCGCCTGACGGCGGCGAGCGCCACGACGCTCAGCCCCTGACCGCCGGCGGCCGCGTGCCGGGCGATCTGCGCCCGCATGCGCGGCTCCCAGAACCTGCGCAGATGCGTCGCGACCTGCGCCGGGGCGTCGTCGGGGCCCGCCTCGGTGACGAAGAAGCTGCCGATGTCGTTCGCCATCGCCACGAGACGCTCGATGTTCATCGCGCGGCGCTCCGTATCAGGTCGCGGTCGGCACGGATGACGCTGCGCCTGGCAGCAGCGCGAGCTGCTCGTCGCGCCGGCGGCGGTGCCGCCGCTGCCAGTCCGAGGGCCGCTGCACCCTCACGGCCTGCACCGCCGTAACCTTGTACTCCGGGCAGTTCGTGGCCCAGTCGGAATTCTCCGTGGTGATCACGTTTGCCCCGGAATCCGGGAAGTGGAACGTCGTGTAGACAACCCCCGGCTGCACGCGCTCTGTGACGAGGGCGCGCACGACCGTTTCCCCGGCGCGGCTCGTCAGGCCCACCCAGTCGCCGCTGGCGATACCGCGGTCTTCGGCGTCCTGCGGATGGATCTCGAGCAGGTCCTCGCCGTACCACAGGCTGTTCGCCGTGCGGCGCGTCTGCGCGCCGACGTTGTACTGCGTCAGCACGCGTCCGGTCGTGAGGATCAGCGGGAAGCGCGTACTCACGCGTTCCTGCGTCGGCACGTACTCGGTGACGTAGAAGCGGCCCTTGCCGCGCACGAACTCCCCGACGTGCATGGTCGGTGTGCCGTCCGGCGCCGCCGCGTCGCAGGGCCATTGCAGGCTGCCGAGGCGCTCGAGCTTCGCATACGAAACCCCCTCGAACGTGGGTGTCAGCCGCGCGATCTCGTCCATGACCGCGGATGGATGGGCGTACGACATCGGATAGCCGAGAGCCTGCGCGAAGCCGAGGGTCACCTGCCAGTCCGCGAGCCCCGCGAGCGGCCGCATGACCTGGCGAACCCGCGAGATACGCCGCTCCGCGTTGGTGAACGTGCCGTCCTTTTCGAGGAACGATGAGCCGGGCAGGAACACGTGCGCGTACTGCGCGGTCTCGTTCAGGAACAGGTCCTGTACGACGACGCATTCCATGGCCGCGAGCGCGGCCGTGACGTGCTGCGTGTCCGGGTCGGACTGGGCGAGGTCCTCGCCCTGCACGTACAGGCCCTTGAACGTGCCGTCGAGCGCGGCCTCGAACATGTTGGGGATGCGCAGTCCGGGCTCGGCATCGAGCGCCACGCCCCACAGCGCCTCGAAGGTCTCGCGCACCGCGGCGTCCGCCACGTGACGATAGCCGGGCAGTTCGTGCGGGAACGAGCCCATGTCGCAGGAACCCTGCACGTTGTTCTGGCCCCGCAGCGGGTTCACGCCGACGCCTTCGCGGCCCAGATTGCCTGTCGCCATTGCCAGGTTCGCGATGCCGAGCACCATCGTGCTGCCCTGGCTGTGCTCGGTGACGCCGAGGCCGTAGTAGATCGCCGCGTTGCCGCCTCTGGCGTAGAGCCGGGCGGCCTCGCGCACCTGCCCGGCCGGCACGCCAGTGATGGCCGACGCGGCTTCCGGTGAGTTCTTCGGCTGTGCGACGAACTCGCGCCAGCGCTGGAACGGGCCCGGCTCACAGCGCGCGGCGACGTAATCCCCGGCGACGAGACCCTCCGTCACCACGACGTGGGCGAGCGCGTTGATCAGCGCCACGTTCGTGCCCGGCCGCAACTGCAGGTGATGGGCGGCCTCGATGTGCGGTGTGCGCACGAGGTCGATGACGCGCGGGTCGGCGACGATCAGCTTCGCTCCCTCGCGCAGGCGCCGCTTGAGACGCGAGGCGAACACCGGATGGCCGTCGGTGGGGTTCGCGCCGATGACGAAGATCACGTCGGCCTGCTGCAGCGAATCGAAGGTCTGCGTGCCGGCCGACTCGCCGAGCGTGTGTTTGAGGCCGTAGCCCGTCGGGGAATGGCAGACGCGGGCGCAGGTGTCGACGTTGTTCGTGCCGAGCGCGGCCCGAACCAGCTTCTGCACCAGGAACGTTTCTTCGTTGGTGCAGCGCGAGGAGGTGATGCCGCCCACGGCGGGCCTGCCGTGCTGCGCCTGGATGCGCCTGAATTCCGCAGCCGCGTACTGGAACGCTTCGTTCCAGGTCACCTCGCGCCACGGCTCGCGGATGGAGCGGCGGATCATTGGTGTGGTGATGCGGTCGGCGTGGGTGGCATAACCGTAGGCAAAGCGGCCCTTGACGCAGGCGTGACCGCGGTTCGCCTTGCCGCCGCGGCTCGGCACCATGCGCACCACACGCTCGCCGCAGACCTCGGCCTCGAACGAACAGCCGACGCCGCAATACGCGCAGGTCGTCGTGACCGCGCGGTCCGGCTGGCCGAGCGCGACGAGTGACTTCTCGGTCAAGGCGGCTGTCGGGCAGGACTCGACGCAGGCGCCGCACGAGACACATTCTGATTCGAGCAATGGCTCGTCCCCGCTCGCGACGACGCGCGTGGCGAAGCCGCGGCCGGCCATGCTCAGAGCGAACGTGCCCTGGATCTCGTCGCAGGCGCGCACGCAGCGCGCACAGGCAATGCAGAGCTTCGGGTCGAACTGGAAGTAGGGGTTGCTCGTGTCGCGTCTCGCGTCGCCGTGGCTGGCACCGTCGTCGCCGTAGGGGTTCGAGGTGACGCCCAGGTCGGCCGCGACGTCCTGCAACTCGCAGTGGGTATCGGCGGCACAACCCGCGCAGGCGAGTGGGTGGTCGGAAACATGGAGCTCCACGACGCCGCGCCGCAACCGCTGCAGCGCATCGCTCCGGGTGCGCACCTGCATGCCCGGCGTCACGAGCGTCGTGCACGAGGCCGGATAGCCCTGCTGGCCCTCGACCTCGACCAGGCAGACGCGGCACGAGCCGTGGGCCCGCAGCGTGTCGGTGGCGCAGAGCGTGGGGATGCGGCCACTGGCCGCCGTCGCGGCCCGCAGGATCGACGTGCCCGCCGGCACCGTGATGTCGACGCCGTCGATCGTCAGCGTGACGGGCGCACCTGCGGCAGGTGGTGTGCCCGCGTCCCTGTGGTTGATGGCGTACATCGGGCGGTCTCCTGGCTGGACGTCAGCGCTCGTGGGCGAAGTCGCCCGGGAAGTGCCGGAGCGCGCTCATGACCGGATTCGGCGTCATGCCGCCGAGCCCGCAGAGCGATCCGTGCCGCATGGTCTCGCACAGGCTTTCGAGCTGCGCGAGGTTCGCAGCGCGCTGCTCGCCGCGCAGGATACGGTCCATGGCCTCGACGCCACGCGTCGAGCCGATGCGGCAGGGCGTGCACTTGCCGCAGGACTCCTGTGCGCAGAATTCGAGTGCGTAGTGCGCCATGCGCGCCATGTCGACCGTGTCGTCGAATGCGACGATGCCGCCGTGACCGACCATCGCGCCGATCGCGGTGAACGCCTCGTAGTCGAGTGGTGTGTCGAACTGCGACTCGGGCAGCCAGGCGCCGAGCGGTCCGCCGACCTGGACGGCGCGAATCGGCCGTCCCGAGAGCGAACCGCCGCCGAAGTCGTACAGCAGCTCGCCGAGCGTCACGCCGAACGCCTTCTCGACGAGGCCGCCGCGCCGGACGTTACCCGCGAGCTGCCACGGCATCGTGCCGCGCGCGCGGCCCACGCCGAAGTCGCGGTACCACGCGGAGCCGCGACGCAGGATGTCGGGCACGGCAGCGAGCGAAATGCCGTTGTTGATGACCGTCGGGCAGCCGAACAGGCCCTCGACTGCGGGCAGCGGCGGACGGAAGCGTACCTCGGCACGGCGGCCTTCGAGGCTTTCGAGCAGCGAGGTTTCTTCGCCGCAGATGTAGGCGCCCGCGCCGACACGCAGCTCGAGTTCGAACTCGCATCCGCTGCCGCAGACGTCCGGCCCGAGGTAGCCCTGCTGTCGGGCGACCTCGAGCGCCTGCTGCAGCGTGCGCACGGCATCCGGGTACTCGCTGCGGACGTAGAGGTAACCGCGCGTCGCGCCGACGGCGATGCCCGCGATGGTCATGCCCTCGATGAGGCAGAACGGATCGCCTTCCATCAACATGCGTTCGGCGAACGTGCCCGAATCGCCTTCGTCGGCATTGCAGACGACGTATTTCTGCGTGGCTGTCTGTTCGAGCACCGTCCGCCACTTGATGCCGGTCGGGAATGCCGCGCCGCCGCGCCCGCGCAGGCCCGAGTCGACGACCTCCTGCACGACCTCGGCACCGCTTGCAGTCAGCGCGCGACGCAGCCCCTCATAACCGTCGTGCGCGACATAGTCGTCGAGGCTCGCCGGATCGACGAGCCCGACCCGCGCGAATGCAAGGCGTTCCTGTTGCGCAAAGTACGGGATGTCCGCGACGCGCCCATGGCACAGTGCATGCGGCGCCGCCTCGAACAGGCCGTGCGCGACGAGTTCCGGCACGTCGCGCGCGTGCACCGGTCCGTAGGCGATACGCTGCCCGCCGGCGTCCTCGACCTCGACGAGCGGTTCGAGCCAGGTCATGCCGCGCGTGCCGACGCGACGGAGCTCGAGATCGACGCCGGAGGCGAGGACGGCCTGCGTGAGCGCACGTGCGGTGGCTTCGGCCCCGAGAGCGAGGGCCGACGCATCGCGCGACACATAGAGCCTGCGGGTCGTCACATCGCGTTTCGTCCTTCGCCGAGCAGTCCGCCGAGCAGTTCGTCCAGGCGCTCGGGCGTGACACGCCCGTGCAGTGCCTCGTCCAGCATCACGCTCGGACCGGCGGCGCAGTTGCCGAGGCAGTAGACCGGCTCGAGCGTGAACGCGCCATCGGCGGTCGTCCCGTGATAGTCGACGCCCAGTCTGGCCTTGGCGTGCTGTTCCGTCCGCCGGCCCTGCACGGCCTGGCACGCTTCCGCGCGACAGACCTTCACGACGTGCCGGCCCGGCGGTTCGTCGCGGAAGTCCGGGTAGAAGCTGACGACGCCGTGCACCTCGGCGCGCGACAGGTTGAGAGCATGCGCGATGCCGGCGACGCATCCCGGCGGCACGTAACCGAGACGCGCCTGAACCGCATGCAGGATCGGCAGCAGCGCGCCGGGTCGGCCGGCATGCGCCTCGAGAATGTCGGCGATGTCCGTCATGGCCGGGATGTCGGTCCTGGCGATCAAGGGATCGATCCTCCGCGGGTCGGTCGTTCGTGCGGGCCGATGGTACGGCCTGCCGCGCCCGGGTGCCAAAGAAGCGTCCGCGCAGAGCGCCCGAGTGCACGCACGTGAAAGGGCATAATCGGCCTGCGCAGGCCCCGGTGGCGGAACCGGTAGACGCTACGGACTTAAAATCCGTTGCCCGCGAGGGCGTGCCGGTTCGAGTCCGGCCCGGGGCACCACGGCAGCGACACCATACGCCCACTGGCTGGAGCGGGCCGTCGTGCCGTCCTCAAGCGGCCTTTGGCACGAGCTTCAAGCCAAGCCCATGCGTGACCTTGAGTATCGTGGCGAAGCCCGGGTTACCCGTGGCGGAAAGTGCTTTGTAGAGGCCTTCGCGCGTCATGCCGGCGGCCTTGGCCGTCTGCATCATGCCGCGAGCCCGGGCAATGTTGCCGAGCGCCACGGCAATCAGGGATACGTCGTCGCCGGCGTCCTCGATCACGGCCTCGAGATCGGCGGCAATGTCTTCCTCGGTCTTGAGGTAGTCGACCGCATCGTAGCGGGAGAACGTCTCCTTCTTGCGTGCCATGATTCACCACCTCCAGCCTTTGGCGAGCTGGATCGCCCGCCTGACATCGGCCTTCTGCGCGCTCTTGTCACCGCCGCAGAGCAACAGCACCGCCACGAGACCGCGCTGCAGTCCGCGCATGAACGTGGAACTGGAGCAGAGCCGCTCGCTGTGGATGGACCTGCCGGCGATCGACGTGCAGGGCCTGACGGGCGATCACCTGACCGACGTGCTGGTGATCGGCGCGGGCATCGCCAGTCGTTCGACGGCCTATGAAATCGCATTGCGCGGTCGTCAGGTGACAGTCGTCGAACGGGGTCGGCCCGGCCGCGGCGTGAGTTCCCGCACGAGCGCGCATCTGGCCTTCCGCAGCGACGAGTGCTGCCGCGAGCGGATCCGGGTGCGCGGCCTCGAAGCGGCGCAGACGCACTTCACGAGTCGACGCGCCGCGGTGGACCGCATCGAGGAGATCGTGGCCGACGAGGGCATCGACTGCGACTTCATGCGCGTCGACGGTCATCTCGTGCCAGCGCGACGAGGGCCTCGGCTTGCTGCGTGACGAACTCGCCGCTTCACCCCAAGGTGGCGCTGCACACGAAGCAGGCGCCGTACCGCAGGTACGTGATCGCTGCGGAATTGCCTGATGCTGCCCGAACAGATCGACGGCGGCGATCATCCATGGTCGCGGCTGTACGATCCGTCGCGCACCATGATCCATGGCCTGCGCGAATACCTGGCCGAGAACCTCGACGCGGCGCAGCATTGGTCGGCACACCTCGGCTCGGGCGACATCGAATCTCCCGCGCAACTGAAGCCGGGCCAGGGGGGGCGATCGCCAAGGTCGACGGCGAGGCGGTCGCGAGATTCGAGCCAGAGGTGGCCACGCGGCGGCGCGCATCCGGCGAGTGACGAGCCGAAGCCCGCCGGCGACGGGTTCACCTCAATCCGCGAGGAACGCTGTGCCGACCTTGGTATCGAGCGCGATACCGGCCAGCTCGTAGCCGCGCCGGAAGTCCTGCACATGGCGCGTCATCCAGGTTTCGGCCTCGTCGGGCCTGGCCGCGCGGATCGCCTCGACGATGCAGCGTTGCGCAACGAGGATTCGCGAGCGGCCCTGCGGCACGCGGTCGATCATGCGGCGCAGCGAAGGGGCGAGCAGCTTCGTGACGGGCTGCATGGCGAGCATCAGCACGCGGTTGCCGCTCATTTCGGCGAGCTTGCCGAAGAAGTCGACCACCCAGCCCACGGCGGCGTCGGCCCCGCGCGCCGTCTCCACGGCATTGACGATGGCTTCGAGCGTAGCCACGGCCGCCGACGTGCCGTGCTCCGCTGCAAGCGCCGCGGTGCACGGCGCGACCGCGCGCATGGCTTCCCACAACTCGATGAAGGTGACGTCGTCGAGCGCCAGCGTGCGACCGACGCGCGAGGCCGTTTCCGCATGGCCGGGACGTGTGACCCGCAACTTCTTGCTGCCGCCCTGGCGGCCGACGAGCCCGGCGGATTCGAGTCGCCGCAGGGCTTCCCGGACTGTCGAGCGATGCACCGCAAACTGCTCGGCGAGTTCGGTCTCGGTGGGCAAGGCATCGCCCGGCCGTAGACCGCGACGCAGGATCTTCTGCTCGATGGCAGAAGAGATGCGGTGGGACGCGGTCTGGCGGGTGAGGGGTTCGAACAGCGGGCCCTTGTCATGCGAAGTGGTCGATTCGGACACGGAGGCACCTGGTCTGTTGACGGATAGTCCAATTGTCGGACAATATAGTGGCCCGTCGACCATGCGGCAAGTCTGCGCGGAGCTTTCATGTCCGACTTCGATTTCGGTCTGGGTGAAGACATCGATCTGCTGCGCGAAACCGTCCGCGGCTTTGCCGCGCGTGCAATCGCGCCGCGTGCCGCCGCCATCGACCGCGACAACGAGTTCCCGCGCGACTTGTGGCCGAAGCTCGGCGAACTGGGCCTGCTCGGCATCACCGTGGAGCCGGAATTCGGCGGCACCGGCCTTGGCTACCTCGCGCACGTCGTTGCGATGGAAGAGATCAGTCGCGCCTCCGCGAGCCTCGGGCTGTCCTACGGCGCGCACTCCAACCTCTGCGTCAACCAGATCCGGCGCTGGGGCACGCACGAGCAGAAGCGGCGCTATCTGCCGCTGCTGGCGAGCGGCGAGCATCTCGGGGCGCTCGCGATGAGCGAGCCTGGTTCGGGCTCCGACGTCATGAGCCTGCGACTGCACGCCGAGCGGCGCGGCGACCGCTACCTGCTGAACGGCCGCAAGATGTGGATCACCAACGGTCCCGGTGCCGACGTGCTGGTCGTCTATGCGACGGTCGAGCCGTCGGCCGGCAACAAGGGCGTTACGGCGTTCCTGGTCGAGCGCGGGTTCGACGGCTTCTCGACGGCGCCGAAGCTCGACAAGCTGGGCATGCGCGGGTCGGACACCTGCGAACTCGTGTTCCGGGACTGCGAGGTGCCGGCGGCGAACGTGCTCGGCGCTGTCGGTGGTGGCGCCCGGGTGCTGATGAGCGGGCTCGATTACGAACGCGTCGTGCTTTCCGGTGGGCCGCTCGGCATCATGCGCGCGTGCCTCGACGTCGTGTTGCCTTACGTCCACGAGCGCCGGCAGTTCGGCGCGCCGATCGGCACCTTCCAGCTCATGCAGGGCAAGCTGGCCGACATGTACACGACGCTCAACTCCTGCGCGGCCTACACCTATGCCGTGGCGCGCGCCTGCGACTCTGGCCGGACCACGCGCATGGACGCGGCGGGCTGCATCCTGCTCACCTCGGAGAAAGCGACGCAGATGGCGCTCGAGACGATCCAGACGCTCGGCGGCAACGGCTACACCAACGACTATCCGGCGGGGCGCCTGCTGCGCGACGCGAAGCTCTACGAGATCGGCGCCGGCACGAGCGAGATCCGTCGCATGCTGATCGGCCGCGAGCTGTACGCGGCGACGGCCTGACGGCGCCGCGAGGCCGACTGCAGGAACGGGAGGACCACACATGCCAATGGGCGGGCTTTACTACGACGAGTTCAGCGTCGGCCAGCGCTTCGACCACGTGCTGCGCCGGACCGTCACCGAGGCCGACAACCTGATCTTCAGCACGCTGACGCACAACCCGGCCGCACTGCACCTCGACGAGGAGGCCATGAAAACCTCGGAGTTCGGCACGCGCATCGTCAACAGTTGCTTCACGCTGAGCCTGATGGTCGGCATCTCGGTGGCCGACACGACGCTGGGCACGACCGTCGCGAACCTCGGCTGGGACGAGGTGCGCTTCCCCAGGCCGGTGTTCATCGGCGACACGCTGCGCATCGAGACGACGGTGCACGAATTGCGCGAGAGCAAGTCCCGGCCCGGCCAGGGTATTGTCACGTTCGTGCACAGGGCGTTCAACCAGCGCAGCGAGGAAGTCGGCAGTTGCAGGCGGATGGCGCTGATGAAGAAGCGCCCGGAGGTCGTCGCATGATGCGCTCCATGCTGTTCGTTCCCGGCGACCGCCCCGAACGCTTCGACAAAGCTGCGCACAGTGGCGCCGACACCGTCATCCTCGACCTCGAGGACGCGGTCACCGCCGCGTCCCGTCCGCGGGCGCGGCGGGAAGTCGCGGAGTACCTGCGGAAGACGCAGCGCGAGTTGCCGCTCTGGGTGCGGATCAACCCGATCGACACCGACGACGCACTCGAAGATCTCGCCTGCGTCGGCCCGCTCCGGCCGGACGGCATCGTCCTGCCGAAGGCCCGCAGTGGCACCGACCTGTGGCGGCTCGATCACTGGCTCGAGATGCTCGAGAGGGAGCATCGCTGCGAGCGCGGCTCGATCCGGGTCGTCGCGCTCGTCACGGAAACCGCCGCAGCGCTGCTCGACGCGAAGTCGTTCGCTTCACCGCCTGGCCGCGTCGTCGCCTACACCTGGGGTGCCGAAGACCTCGCCGCCGACGTCGGCGCTGCGGCCAACCGGGATGCCGACGGCGAGTTCGAATTCACGTTCCGTGTCGCGCGGGCCACGTGCCTGCTGATGGCCGCGGCCGCCCGGGTTGCCGCGATCGATACGCCGGACGTGGAGTTTCGCGACGTCGCGGCGGTCGAGCGGCGCGCGCGGGTCTCGCGGCGCGACGGGTTCGTCGGCAAGCTCGCGATCCACCCGGCGCAGCTCGCGCCGATCCACGCGGCATTCAGCCCGTCGGCCGAGGAACTCGACTGGGCGCGCCGCGTCGTCGCCGCGCTGGCCGGCGCCCCGGGGCAGGGCGCAGTGGCGCTCGACGGCAGGATGATCGACCGGCCGCACCTCGTGCAGGCCGAGCGCATCCTCGCGGCGTTCGAACGTGGCCGCTGACCTCGCGAGGCCGCAGCACATGAACGTCATCGAGACCCGCATCGATCGTCACGGGCCGGAGTTCGCGGCCAACGAAGCGGTCAATCGCCGGCTTGCGACGGATCTGCGCGAGCTGGTGGCGAAGGTTCGCGAGGGCGGCCCGCCGGCAGCGCGCGCGCAGCACGTCGGACGCGACAAGCTGCTCGTGCGTGACCGCGTCGACCGTCTGCTCGACCCGGGGTCGCCGTTTCTCGAACTGGCGCCTCTGGCCGGGCACGATCTGTACGACGACTGGATTCCCGCCGGCGGACTGGTCGCGGGTATCGGCCGCGTCTCGGGCCGCGAATGCGTCATCGTCGGCAACGACGCCACGGTGAAAGGCGGCACCTACTATCCGGTCACAGTGCGCAAGCACCTGCGGGCGCAGGACGTGGCGCTCGAGAACCGGCTGCCTTGCGTGTACCTCGTCGATTCGGGCGGCGCTTTCCTGCCGCGGCAGGACGACGTGTTCCCCGACCGCGAGCACTTCGGGCGCATCTTCTACAACCAGGCGCAGATGTCGGCGCGTGGCATTCCGCAGCTCGCGGTCGTCATGGGCTCGTGCACCGCGGGTGGCGCCTACGTGCCGGCCATGTGCGACGAGTCGATCATCGTGCGCGAGCAGGGCACGATCTTCCTCGGCGGCCCGCCGCTCGTGCAGGCCGCGACCGGCGAGCGCGTCGACGCGGAAACACTGGGCGGCGGCGACGTACACGCGCGGCAGTCGGGCGTCGTCGACTACCTCGCCGACAACGACGCGCACGCGCTGTGGCTTGCGCGGCGCCTGGTCGCCAACCTGAATCGCGAGAGTACGCGGCCGCCACCCGGGCCGGCGCGGGCGCCGCGTTACGCCGCCGAGGATCTCTACGGCGTCGTGCCGCGCGACACGCGTCATCCCTACGACGTGCGCGAGGTGATCGCCCGGCTGGTCGATGCCTCGGAGTTCGACGAGTTCAAGGCGCTCTATGGCACCACGCTGGTGTGCGGCTTCACACGCATCGCCGGCTATTCCGTCGGCATCGTCGCGAACAACGGCGTGCTGTTCTCGGAGTCCGCGCTCAAGGGCGCGCACTTCATCGAGCTCTGCAACCGCCGTCGAATTCCACTGGTGTTCCTGCAGAACATCACCGGCTTCATGGTGGGGCGCAAGTACGAGGCGGGCGGCATCGCGCGCGACGGCGCGAAGATGGTGACGGCGGTGGCGTGCGCCTCGGTGCCGAAGTTCACGGTGATCATCGGCGGCTCGTTCGGTGCGGGCAACTACGCCATGTGCGGTCGCGCCTACGGTGGCCGCTTCCTCTGGACCTGGCCGAATTCGCGCATCTCGGTCATGGGCGGCGAGCAGGCTGCAACGGTGCTGTCGCTCGTCCGGCGCGAGGGCATGCAGCGCCGCGGCGAGGAGTGGCCGGAAGACGACGAGCGTCGCTTCCGCGACGGGATCCGCGGCCAGTACGAGACCCAGGGTCACCCGTATTACGCGAGTGCCCGCCTGTGGGACGACGGCGTCATCGACCCGGTCGACACGCGCAACGTCCTCGCGCTCGCGCTGGCAGCCGCGACCTGTCGCCCCGACGAGGGCGAGGCGCCGTACGGAATCTTCAGGATGTGATGCACTCATGCTCGAGAGTCTGCTGATCGCCAACCGCGGCGAGATCGCCTGCCGCATCATCCGCACGGCGCGCCGGCTCGGGCTGCGCACGGTCGCGGTTCACTCCGAGGCCGACCGCGGCGCGCTGCACGTGCGCATGGCCGACGCCTCGGTCGGCATCGGAGCGGCGCCGGCACGTGACAGCTATCTGGTCGCGCAACGGCTGCTCGACGCCGCACGCGAGCACCGCTGCGCAGCCATCCACCCCGGCTACGGCTTCCTGTCCGAGAACGCCGACTTCGCGCGCGCCTGCGACGCCGCCGGCATCGTGTTCGTCGGTCCTCCGGCCGCGGCAATCGACCGCATGGGCTCGAAGAGCGAGGCGCGGCGCCTGATGGCCGCGGCGGGAGTGCCGGTGCTGCCCGGCTACGACGATGCGGATCAGTCGGACGCGGCGCTGCTCGCAGCCTCACGGCAGCTCGGCTTCCCCCTGCTGATCAAGCCGACGGCCGGCGGCGGCGGCAAGGGCATGCGCATTGTGCGCGACGCGGTCGGACTTGCCGATGCGCTCGCGGCCTCGCGGCGTGAGGCGGCGAAGTCGTTCGGCGACGACCGCCTGCTGCTCGAGCGCTTCGTCGAGCGAGGCCGGCACGTCGAGATCCAGGTGTTCGCGGACGCTCACGGCAACGCCGTGCACCTGTTCGAGCGCGACTGCTCGCTGCAGCGCCGGCACCAGAAGGTGATCGAGGAAGCGCCGGCGCCGGGGCTCGACGAGGCCACGCGCGCGGCCATGGGCGCGGCCGCCGTGGCTGCGGCGCGCGCCGTCGACTATCGCGGCGCCGGCACCGTCGAGTTCCTGTTCGACGGCCGCGAATTCCATTTCCTCGAGATGAACACGCGCCTGCAGGTCGAGCACCCGGTGACCGAGATGATCACGGGGCTCGACCTCGTCGAATGGCAGTTGCGCGTGGCGTCGGGCGAGCGGCTGCCGTGCGGGCAGGCGGCGCTCCAGCGCCACGGTCACGCAGTCGAGGTGCGGCTGTACGCGGAAGATCCCGATCGCGGCTTCCTGCCGTCGACCGGTCGTTTCGATCGCCTGCGGCTCCCTGCGCACCTGCCGCACGTGCGCGTCGACGCGGGCGTGGAGGAGGGCGACGAGGTCACCGTGCACTACGACCCGATGATCGCCAAGATCGTCGCCTGGGCCGAGGATCGCCCGCAGGCGTTCGACCGCCTGCAGCGGGCGCTCGAGGCGGTCGAGGTCGAAGGGGTCCGCTCGAATGCCCGGTTCCTGTGGCAGGTCCTCGGCGCTCCGGCGGTCCGCGCGGGCGACGTCAGCACTCGCCTGCTCGAGACCGACGCGAGCCTGGCGCGCGGCGTGACCGGCCAGGAACTCGCCGAGGCCTGGCTCGTCGCGGCCGTGGCGCGTCTGCGCAACTTGCCGGGCGACGAGCGCGGACGACCGCATGTCGCGGCGAGCCCCTGGGAAGCCGCCACGGGATTTCGTCTCGACGGGCCGCCGAGCGTACGCGTGCCGCTGCGGTTCGACCCCTCGCACGCGGCGGCTTCGCTCGCCGAGCACGGCACGCAGGCCCACTGGCTCGCGTTCGAGCGCGGCGACGACGGCGTCACCGTCACGCTGGACGGCCGTCGGCACCGCGTCGATGCCCGCTTCGCCCCGGATGGCGTCGTGCACGGTTTCATCGACGGTCACCCCGTCGCCGCCCGCTGCGAGGCCGATCACGAGCGGCTCGTCGTACGTCGCAACTGCCTCCGTTTCGACTTCGTCGAGGACACCGGCGCGGAACCTCGCGCCTCGGCGCAGCACGAAGGCCACTGCCGGGCGCCGATGCCGGGGCACGTGCTCGACGTCCGGGTGCAGGTCGGGCAGCTCGTCGAGCGGGGCGCAGTGCTGCTCGTGCTCGAGGCCATGAAGATGGAGCACGCGCTTACCGCACCGTGGCCCGCCAGAGTGGCCGAAATCAAGGTGCAGGCGGGGCAGCGCGTCGAGGAGGGCATGGACCTGATCCAGATCGAACCCGCCGGCTGACTGCGGCAAGTCCCGACAATGGAATGAGTCTCTTTTGCTAGACTTCGCGCCCAATCCGCCGTCCCTCGCGGACGCTGCGGGACGGTGCAGAACTGATGGATCGCGCGGAGGCGGGATGGCATTCGACGGGGCCTCGTTCGAGGCTCGTGGCATCGACGCGTGGCGGGGCGACCGGCACATCCTGCGCGACGTGTCCTTCAGCGTCGGCTCAGGCGAATTCCTGAAGATCACCGGGCCGAACGGTGTCGGCAAGACGACGCTGCTGCGCGTGATCTGCGGGCTGCTGCCGGCCGAGAACGGCGAGCTGCTGTGGCGCGGCTGGAACGTCCGCGGTCGTCGCGACGAGTTCAACTCGGAGATGGGGCACCTCGGCCACTTGAACTCGCTCAAGGCCGATCTCACCGCGCGCGAGAACCTGAAGTTTCTCGCCGGCCTGCGGGCGTCGCTCACGCCTGCGGACATCGACGCGATGCTCGACCGCGTCGGCATCCTGTCGCGCGGCGACCTGCCGGCGCGCTCGCTGTCCGCGGGGCAGAAGCGGCGTCTCGCGCTCGCCCGTCTGCTGCTCGCCGACGCCGCGCTCTGGATTCTCGACGAGCCGGTCACCAACCTCGACGTCGCCGGCATCCAGCTCGTCGAGGACCTGATCGTCGAGCACGTCCGGCAGGGCGGCATCGCGATCGCGGCGGCGCACCAGCGGCTGCTCGACGACGCACCGTGCCTGCGGCGACTGGAGCTGGAACCGTGAAGCGTGCGCCGACCTCCGCGGCCGCGAAGCTCGTCTTTGTGCGCGACCTGACGCTTGCCTGGCGCCGTTGGGACGAGGTCGCGCAGCCGCTGATCTTCTACGTCGTCGTGACGACGATGTTCCCGCTCGCGACGACGCCCGATCTGTCGGAGCTGCGCCAGATCGGCGGTGGCGTCGTCTGGGTGGCGGCGCTGCTCTCCTCGCTGCTGGCGCTGGAGGCATTGTTCCGTGCCGACGTCGAGGACGGCACCATGGAGCAATGGGTGCTCTCGGGTCAGCCGCTCGGCTGGCTGCTGCTGGCCAAGGTCGTGGCACATTGGGTGCTGACGGGTCTGCCGCTGGTGATCATGTCGCCGATCGTGGGCACCGGGCTCGGCCTGCCGGTCAGCGCCTGGGGCGTGCTGATGCTCTCGCTGCTGCTCGGCACCGGCACGCTGAGCGTGCTGGGCGGCATCGGCGCCGCGCTGACCGTCGGTGTGCGTCGCGGCAGCGTGCTGTTGTCGCTGCTGGTGCTGCCGCTCGCGATGCCGCTGCTGATCTTCGGTGCCCGTGCGGTCGCCATGCAAATGGACGGTGATTCGCCGGCCGGCCCGCTGCAACTCCTGGCGGCCATCTTCTTCATGGCGTTGAGCCTCGGGCCCATCGCGATGTCCGCGGCCATACGGATCAGCGTCGAGAACTGACAAGTATTTGCCGCAAGGACTGAACGCAATGAACGCTGCAGGGTCAAGAGGGACAACATGACGTGGACCTGGTTCCATAAGCTGGCTTCGCCACCCCATGCGTACCGCATCCTCGGGCGGCTGGCGCCGTGGTTCGGCTGGGCGGCGCTGGCGTCGATCCTGTTGGCGGCCTGGTGGGGGCTCTACAGGGCGCCGGCGGACTATCAGCAGGGCGACGGCTTCCGCATCCTGTACGTCCACGCCCCGAGCGCCTGGATGTCCATGTTCACGTACGTGGTCATGGCCGTGGCGGCCGGCATCGGCCTGATCTGGCGCATCAAGCTCGCCCATGCGGCCGCTGCCGCCTGCGCGCCGATCGGCGCTTCGTTCACGTTCCTGGCGCTCGCGACCGGCTCGATCTGGGGCAAGCCCATGTGGGGCACCTGGTGGGTCTGGGACGCGCGGCTCACCTCGGAGCTGCTGCTGCTGTTCCTGTACCTGGGCTACATGGCACTGCGTGCGTCGTTCGACGACCCGCAACGCGCCGACCGGGCCAGTGCCGTCCTGGCTCTGGTTGGCGTCATCAACGTGCCGATCATCCATTATTCGGTGGAGTGGTGGACCACGCTGCACCAGCCTGCAAGCGTGACCAAGCTGGACAAGCCGTCGGTGGCCCTCGACATGCTGTATCCGCTGTTCATCATGATCATCGGCTTTCAGCTCTATTTCGGCTGGGCCATCTCGCGGCGCCTGCGCGGCGAGATCCTGCGCCGCGAACGCAACGCGAAATGGCTCGAGGAAGTCTCTTAAAAGCATGCACTTACAGGCATTTGTTCACATGGGAGGCTACGCGGAATACGTGTGGCCCGCCTACGGCCTGACGGCGTTCGTGCTCGTCTGGAACTGGTGGGCGGCCCGCCGCAGCGAAGCGGAAGCGCAGACCTCCGCCCGCCGACGCAACGCGATGGCCCAGGAGAGAGGCACATGACTCCCCGACAGAAGCGCATGGTGACGGTGGCGGCGATTCTCGTCGGTGTCGGCATCGCCACGACGTTCGCCCTGAAGGCGTTCAACCAGAACCTGCTGTACTACTACAGCCCGACGCAGGTCGCCGCGGGCGAGGCCCCCAGCGGCAAGACCATCCGCGTCGGCGGCATGGTCCAGCAGAACAGCATCAAGCGCGAACCCGGCAGTCTCGACGTGTCCTTCAGCATCACCGACTTCAACAAGGAAGTGCCGGTGACCTACACGGGCATTCTGCCGGACCTGTTCCGCGAAGGGCAGGGCACGATCGCCCGCGGCAAGTTCGACGACGGTCGCTTCGTCGCCGAGGAAGTGCTGGCCAAGCACGACGAGAACTACATGCCGCCGGAGGTCCAGGAAAGCCTCAAGCCGCACATGGACGCGCTGAACAACATGCCGCAGAACAACGCGGCATCTGCGCCGGCAGCGCCAGGCACCTGAGCCTGCACGCCCTGAACGATTGAAGACCGACTCGGAGCACGCGCCGCATGGTCGTTGAACTCGGCTTGTTCGCACTGGTCCTGGCGCTGCTGTTGTCGGCAGCGCAGGCGTTCTTCGGCCTCGCCGGCCCGGTCGCGGGCAACCGCCGGTGGATGGCCGCCGTGCGTCCGGCGGCCGCGGGCCAGTGGGTCTTCGTCGCGCTGGCGTTTGCGGCGCTCGCCTGGGCGTTCTACGTCAACGACTTCTCGGTCCTGTACGTCGCCAGCAACTCGAACTCGGCGCTGCCGGCCTTCTACCGATTCACGGCCGTCTGGGGCGCGCACGAAGGCTCACTGCTGCTCTGGGCGCTGGCACTGTCGAGCTGGTCAATGGCCGTTGCGTTCTTCAGCCGCAACCTGCCGCCGACCTTCTCCGCGCGCGTGCTCGGTGTGCTCGGCTTCGTCAGCATCGGCTTCCAGGCGTTCATCCTGTTCACGTCGAATCCGTTCGACCGCCTGATCCCGGCCGCGCAGGATGGGCAGGACCTCAATCCGCTGCTGCAGGACTTCGCGCTCGCGGTGCACCCGCCGATGCTGTACCTGGGCTACGTGGGCTTTTCCGTCGCCTTCGCGTTCGCCGTCGCGGCACTGCTCGAGGGACGGCTCGACGAGAAGTGGGCACGCTGGACGCGGCCATGGACGACCGTGGCGTGGATCATGCTCACCTGCGGCATCGCGCTCGGCAGCTGGTGGGCCTACTACGAGCTGGGCTGGGGCGGCTGGTGGTTCTGGGACCCGGTCGAGAACGCCTCGTTCATGCCATGGCTGGTCGGCACGGCACTGATCCACTCGCTGGCTGTCACCGAGAAGCGCGGCCTGTTCAAGAGCTGGACACTGCTGCTGTCGATCGTCGCATTCAGCCTGAGCCTGCTCGGCACGTTCCTCGTCCGCTCAGGCGTGCTGGTCTCCGTGCACGCGTTCGCGAGCGACCCGAGCCGCGGCCTGTTCATCCTCGCGTTCCTGGGCCTCTGCGTCGGCGGCTCGCTCGCGCTGTTCGCCTGGCGCGGCCCGATGCTGCGCACCAGGGGCGGCTTCGGAATGACGTCGCGCGAGTCGTTCCTGCTGTTCAACAACGTGTTGCTGCTGGTCGCCGCGCTGCTGATCCTGATCGGCACGCTGTATCCGCTGTTCCTCGACGCGCTGAACCTCGGCAAGATCTCGGTCGGCCCGCCGTACTTCGACATCGCCTTCATGATCCCGGCGCTGCCGCTGCTCGCGCTGCTCGCGGTCGGCATGCACGCGCTGTGGAAGCACGGCAGGCTCGAAGACAAGCAGACGCCGCTGCTGGTCATGCTGGGCGTCTCGGTCGTGCTCGGCGTGCTGATCCCGGTGCTGGGCTACGGCGGTTTCCATCCGCTGGCCTCGGTCGGCCTCGCGCTCGGCCTCTGGGTCATCCTCTCGTCGCTCTACGAGCCGTTCGAGCGTCTGCGTCATCAGCACTCGCTGTCGCGGGGCGTGCTGGGCATGACCATCGCGCACATCGGTGTGGGCCTGTTCGCGATCGGCGTGACGATCACCCAGAGCTACCGCATCGAGAAGGACTTCGCGCTGCAGCCCGGCGAATCCGTCGAGATGCAGGGCTACACTTTCCACTTCGACAGCACCACGCAGGTGACGGGGCCGAACTACGACGCCACCCAGGCGCACTTCCGCATCACGAGGGGCGACGAGCTCATCGCCGAGCTCGCGCCGCAGAAGCGTGTCTATCGGGTCCGCACGATGCCGATGACCGAGGCGGGCATCGAGGTCGACTGGAACCGCGACCTGTTCGTCGCCATGGGCGAGAACCTCGGCGCGGGCAAGTGGAGCATGCGGCTGCAGTACAAGCCGATGGTGCGGTTCATCTGGTTCGGCGCGCTCGTGATGGCGATCGGCGGCCTGGTCGCGATCACCGACCGGCGCTACCGCAGTCGCCGGTCGGAGGCCGCCGAGCGGGTCGGCGCCGACGGCACGGCCAGGGCCACCTGAATTCCCGGCGTTCGCACGATCATGAACAACTTCGTCAAGTTCGGCCTCCCGCTGGTGCTCGCCGCGTTGCTCGGCGGGTTCCTGTTCGTCGGCCTGCAGCGCGACCCCGGCTACGTCCCGTCACCGCTGATCGGCAAGCCGGCGCCCGAGTTCTCGCTGCCCAGTCTCCACGATGCGGCGTACCCCGTGAATTCGAAGGAACTGCTCGGCCGCCCGTGGGTACTCAACGTCTGGGGCACCTGGTGCGGCGGCTGTCGACAGGAGCACGCCACGCTGCTCGCCATCGCGCGCACGCAGGCCGTGCCGATGATCGGGCTCAACTGGAAGGACGACAATGCGGCGGCGCAGGAATGGCTGCGCGCGCTCGGCAACCCGTACGCGGCCGTGGCCGAGGACAGGGAAGGGCGCGTCGCGATCGACTGGGGCGTCTACGGGGCCCCGGAGACGTTCCTGATCGGGCCGGACGGCAAGGTGCTGTTCAAGCACATCGCGCCGATGACCATGGAGGTCTGGACCCAGGAGTTCCTGCCGCGGATCCAGGCCGCGCAGGCCGCCGCACCAGGCAAGCAGGGCTGAACCCATGATGTGCTCCATCGCTCGTCTGGCACGCGCCACGCTCACTGCGCTGCTGCTCGCGTTCGCGGGTCACGCGCTCGCCATCGACACCGAGAAGGCCTTTGACGATCCCGCGCTGCAGGCTCGCTACGAGCACATCAATCGCGAGCTGCGCTGCCTCGTCTGCCAGAACCAGACCATCGCGGACTCCAACGCGACGCTGGCGCAGGATCTGCGCCGCGAAGTGCGCGAGATGATCGCGGCGGGCAGGACGGACGACGAGATCCGCGAGTTCATGCTCGCGCGCTACGGCGACTTCGTGCTTTACCGTCCGCGCCTGACCGCGACGAATTTCCTGCTCTGGGCAGCGCCCGTGCTGCTCCTGCTCGTTGGCAGTTTCATCGGCATCCGTTATGTCCGCCGGCAGGCCGCCCTGGCGGACGCGGATGGCCCGGAGGCCGATCAGTCGTGACGTCCGTTGCCGCCCTGTTTCCCGTCTTCGTCGTCCTCTGCGTCGTCATGGCGCTCGTGGCGATCTTCCTGGTCGTCTGGCCGCTGGTGCGCCCGCTGCAGGCCGGCGCCCAGGACGAGCCGGTGACGCCGAAAGCCGCGCCGCTCGCCTTCGCGCTGTCGGTGGCGCTGGTGCTCGCGTCGATCGCGTTGTACGCGAAGATCCACAGCTTTCCCTGGGAAGACCCGCGTCTCGCGCAGTCCGTGCCGGCGGGGCACGGCGGCGCAGACGGCGACGCCGGCACGATGGAGCAGGCCACGGCCGCGCTCGAAGCGCGACTGGCCCGGGAGCCGAACGACCAGCCGGGCTGGCGCATGCTCGGCCGCACCTACCTCGTCTCGGGCGACTATGCGAAAGCCGTCGGTGCGTACGAGAAGGCGCTGGCGCTCACCGCGGACAGGGACGTCGGCCTCGAAATGGATCTCGCCGAGGCGATGGTCCTGACGGACGACCCGGCCCGCCAGGATCGTGCGAGGACGATCATCGACGCGACGCTCGCCCTCGACCCGGCCAACCAGAAGGCGCTGTGGTACCGTGGCGTCATGGCCGCGCGCGCGGGCGACACGGAGACGGCGAAGAGGAGCTGGAACGCGCTCGTCGCACAGGACCTGCCGCCGGAGATCCGCGAGGTTGTCGCGAACCAGTTGCGCGAGATCGGCGCCGAAGTGCCTGGCGCGACCGGCGCGCCGGTGGCCGCGATGGGTGGCACGCAGGGAGGTGTCGCGGCGGGCGGTGGGGCTGCCGCGGAAGCGCCGAAGGGCCGCACCGTGCGCGTGACCGTGAAGCTCGACCCGGCGCTCGCGACGAAAGTGAAGCCCGGCATGCCGCTCTTCGTGTCGGCGCGCGAACCCGGCATCCCCGGCCCGCCGCTCGCCGCCGTGCGCCTGAGCAGCGACGCGCTTCCGGCCAGCGTCGTGCTCAGCGACGCGAACTCGATGATCGAGGGTCGCGACCTGTCCTCCGTCGCCGCGGTCGAGATCGTCGCGCGCCTGGCCCTGTCGGGCACGCCGACCGTTTCCAGCGGGGACCTGCTGGGCAGCGTCGTCGAGCAGAAGGACGGCAGCGGCGACGTGGAGGTGCTGATCTCCCGGGTCCAGCCCTGAGGTGTCGAACCGCAAGATCCACCTGCGACTCGCACAACTGCCGTCCGGGCTGGCGAGCTTTCCGCGTCTCGTCCTCACGCGTCGGCCGGACCTGCTGACGGTCGCCGAGCCGCCCGACTGCGCCATCCGCGTCGACCGCGTGCGCCTCGACGCGGCGCAGATCGAGAGTTACGCGACCGTGTGCGGTTTCGATGCCGCCGACGTGCGCAACGGCCGCGTTCCGGTGACGTACCCGCACGTGCTCGCGACACCGCTGCATCTGCGCATCATGGCCCTCGACAGCTTTCCGCTGCGACCGCTCGGACTGATCCACGTGAGCAACGTCATCGCCGCGCCAGGCGAACTGCTCCCCGGCAAGAACGTCGACCTGGTCGTGGCGGCGCGCAATTTCCGCAAGACCGATGCCGGCCTGGTCTTCGACCTGGACACGGAAGTGAGCCGGGCCGGCGTGGTGCAGTGGCGCGAGACCTGCGTGCTCATGGCGCGCTGGCCGGACGGGGCGCAGCGCAGTGGCGCGAGGCCGCCGAGGCCTCCCCGGGCGCCAAAGGGCAGCGACGTGCTCGCCGAGTTCGAGGTGGGCCTGGCGACGGCGTGGCGTTACGCACGGGTTTCAGGCGACTTCAATCCGATCCACCTGCACGACCGGACCGCGCGCCTGTTCGGATTGCGCGGCGCGATCCTGCACGGCATGTGGTCACTGGCGCGCAGCCTCGCGGCAGCACCGGCGATCACGCCGGATGCCGAGGCGCGGCTCGAAACGCAGTTCCTCACGCCGGTGCAGTTGCCCGGGCGGGTCAGCATCAAGCAGTGGAGTGAGGAGGGCGTTGCGCGACGCGCCCTGTGCGACGTTCGCACCGGGCGCGTGCACATGCTCGCCTGCTGGCAGGCCTAGCCTTCGCCGCGCGTTCAGTTCTTCGGCTTGACGACCAGGACGTTGTCGACCCGCTTCACGCCGGAGACGCCGGCAGCCACCTTGCCCGCGCGCTGCTTCATGCCTTCGGATGTGACGAAGCCCGCGAGCTGCGTCACGCCGTCGCGGGTCTCGACGTTGATCTGCATGCTCTTGACGTCGGCTGCGTCCATGAGTGCCGCCTTGACCTTGCTCGTGACCATGGTGTCGTCGAGTTTGGTACCCATCGATGTCTTTGGCGCGATGGCCAGACTGTTGATGACCTTCGTCACGCCATTCACGCCCCCGGCAACCTTGCCCGCGGCATCCTTTTCCGCCTGACTGCCGACGAAGCCACTCAGTTGCACCGTGCCCTTGTAGCTTTCGACGTTGATCTGCATGGAACTGGTGGCCTTGTTGTCAAGCAGGCCAGCCTTGATCGACGCCGTGATGGTGCCGTCGTCGACCATGTTGCCCACCGTCTTCTGCGCCTGGGCGGGAACGGCCAGCAGCGTCGCGAGACCCGCGAGACAGGCAATCAGCAGTTTCTTCATGGGCTGTCCTCTCCGTTGGTGGCGACCGCCGCGCTTCGCGCGCGACCCACGGTGCGCCGGTTTGAGCTGCGCGCCATTCTAAGCGATTTGCCCGGTGGAAAGCGTCCGGTCTGCCGTGGGATCATGACGAGATGCCTGCGCCACGCGTACTCGACCTTCCCGGCAGCTGCAACCTGCGCGATTTCGGGGGCTATGCCACGAGCGACGGGCGGCTTGTCCGTTCCGGCCGTCTGTTCCGCTCCGGTGCGCTCAGCCGGCTGACACCCGCGGCGGTGGCCGCGCTGCACGAACTCGGTGTGCGCGCCGTGTGCGATCTGCGACGCACCGAGGAGCGCCGTCTGCACCCGAACCCGTCGCTCGGCGCGCAGTGCCGGGCGTTCGAGTGGGAAACCGCGACGGAGATTTCGCCGATCCGCGACCGGAGCTTTGCGGAGTCGCCGACCGTCGAGACCGCGCGTGCGGCGATGATCCAGATGTACGAACACCTGCCGTTCAGGCTGCAGCCGCGTCTCGCCGGCGCGTTTGCCGCCATCCTGCACGCCGGGGAGGGTGCCACGCTCGTGCACTGTGCTGCGGGCAAGGACCGTACCGGCGTCGCGGTGGCGCTGGTGCTGTCGGCACTCGGCGTGCCGCGCGAATCGATCGTCGCCGATTACGTGTACACGAACGACGCCGTCGATCTGGAGGCGCTGTTCTGCTCGATGCGCACGGACGAGGACACGGGTCCCGCGACGGACGCTTCGGCGATCCGGGCGCTGCCGCCGGTGGCGCGCCGCGCCGTGCTCGACGCGCACACGAGCTACCTGGCTGCCACGTTCGCGTCGATCGAAGCGCGTCACGGCAGCGTCGAGCGTTACCTGGCGGAAGAGCTGGCTCTCGGACCGGGCGTGCTGTCGGACTTGCGCCGCGCGCTGTTGACCGACTGAGCGCCGGGCCACCGCGGCTCCTGGGCTGCGACGAGCCGGCCAGGGAAGACCCGCGCTGTGCCGGCACGCCAGCAGCGGACACGGAGGCGCTCATGAGACCGCACGTCGGTGGATTCGTGTTGCCGGTGCCGAAGATCCGGCTCGCCGACTACCGCAAACTCGCCCGCCTCGCCGGCAAGGTCTGACGCGAGCACGGCGCAATCGATTACTGCGAGGGCGTCCGCCGACGACGTCAAGCCGGCAGGCTGACGTCGTTTCCGCAGAGCGTGAAGCTCAGGCGTGGCGAGGTGGTCGTGTTCTCCTGGATCACCTGCAAGTCGCACCGTGACCGGGATCGCATCAATGCCAAGGTCATGACCGACCCTCGCCTCCAATTCATGGCAAAGGACCGGAAGAAGGCGCCGTTCGACGGCAAGCGCATGCTCTGGGGCGGCTTCCGGACGCTGGTCAGGATTTGACGTGGCGGGTGCCGGGCTTTGCCGCTAGCATCGTCGAACGGGGGATGTCCGCCGCACGAGGCAGGTCCGGCATGACGAAGCTCGGCCATCCGTTGCGCGCATTGGTTGCGTGTGGGTTCGCGGCGCTGCTGGTCGCCTGCGCCTCGTTGCCGAGTCGCGATCCGCTGAGCGTCAGCGTGGCGGGCATCGAGTCGCTGCCCGGCGAAGGCCTGGAGCTGCGGCTGCTCGTAAGGCTGCGCATCCAGAATCCCAACGACACGCCAGTCGACTACGACGGTGTGGCGCTCAATCTCGACGTCATGGACCGCTCCTTCGCGACCGGAGTCAGCGACGAGACGGGTACCGTGCCGCGTTTCGGCGAGGCCGTCGTCGCCGTGCCTGTGACGGTGTCGGTACTGCGCATGGTCCGCCAGGTCGTCGGCATGCTCGATGGCCAGCCGGTCGAGCGGGTCAGCTACTCGCTGAGCGGCAAGCTGAACGGCAGGGGTCTGTTCGACACGCAGCGCTTTTCGTCGAGCGGTGATTTCGCATTGCCGCAGTCCAGTCCCGATGGCAACCAGTGAGTGTCCAGTGACCGACCGCATCCCGATCCCGCGCACGGTGGACGACGATTACACGGCGGCGACGGCCGAGCGGCGGCGGCAATTCGTCGTCGAACGCACGGGTGCGAACCTGGCACACGTCGGCCGGTACTCGCTCGAGCCGGCCTCGGTCGCCGGCAACGTCGAGAACTTCGTGGGTGCCGCGCAGGTGCCGATCGGTCTCGCCGGGCCGCTGCGCATCGTCGGCGAACACGCCCAGGGCGACTTCTACATTCCGCTCGCGACCACCGAGGGCACGCTCGTGGCGAGCTACAGCCGCGGCATGCGGGTGCTTTCGGAATGTGGCGGCGTCAAGGTCACGGTCGTCAAGCACGCGATGCAGCGCGCGCCGGTGTTCCAGTTCGGGGACGCGCGCGAGGCGCGCGAATTCGGCCGCTGGCTGGACGAACACTTCGCCGACGTCAAGGCCGCCGCCGAGGGCACCACCCGCATCGGCAAGCTGCTCGACATCGAGCAGTATGCCGTGGCGAACCTGCTCTACACGCGGTTCAACTACACGACCGGCGACGCAGCCGGCCAGAACATGACCGGCAAGGCGACGTGGGCGGCGTGCGAGTGGATCCACGCGCAGCACCCGCTGCGGCCGCGCTACATCCTGTCGGGTTCGATCGACACGGACAAGAAGCACTCCACGATCAACACCCTGCGCACGCGCGGCAGGCGCGTGATCGCCGAGGTGACGATCCGCAACGAGGTCATCCGGCGCCTGATGCGCGTCGACACGAAGACACTGTTTCGCGCGCGACAGGTGAGCACCGCGGGCTCGTTCATGGCGGGCGCGGCCTACAACGGGCCGCATGCGGCGAACGGCATCGCGGCGCTGTTCATCGCCACCGGGCAGGACGTCGCCAACGTCGCCGAATCCCACGCGGGCGTCACCTACGCGCAACTGCTCGATGACGGCGACTACTACTGGTCGGTGACGCTGCCCTCGCTGATCGTGGCGAGCTACGGCGGTGGCACGGGGCTCGCGACGCAGCGCGAATGCCTCGAGATGCTCGGCTGTTACGGGCAGGGCAAGGCGGACCGGCTCGCAGAAATCGTGGGCGCCGTCGTGCTCGCCGGCGACGTCTCGCTCGGCTCGGCGGTCCTCGCCGGCGAGTGGGTTTCGAGCCACGACCGCCTGGGCCGCAATCGGCCCTGATTCCGGGGAAGGAACTCATTGCAGAGCAGGAGGACGCCTTCATGACCGCCAAGCCCGTGCTGAACGTCGCCGACGCGCCGGTGCATTCCGGGAGCCACGGCAATCACTTCGCCTACTCGATGTCGCAGCTCGCGGCGCCGCTCGGCGCACGTTGGATCGGGGCGAACGTCACCCGCGTGCCGCCGCACAAGGCCGCATTCCCGTTCCATCACCACTATGCGAACGAGGAGCATTTCTTCGTGCTGAGCGGGCGCGGGCTGCTGCGCGTCGGCGATCGCACGCACCCCGTGCGCGCCAACGACTACGTCGTCAACCCGCCGGGTGGTGCCGACGTGGCACACCAGTTCGTCAACACCGGTGACGAGGACCTGGTCTACCTCGCCATCTCCACCCTGCAGGTACCCGAGGTCGTGGGGTATCCCGACTCCGCCAAGACCGGCGTGCGCGCCGCCGCCAGTCAGGCGCCCGAGGCACGCTTCCTGGTGCACGACGCCGAGAAGCCGTTCGTCAACTACTGGGACGGCGAGAACGGCCGTCACGTGGCGGCCGTGCTCGCGGCAGACCCGGCAAGATAGCTCAGGCGCTGGCGTCGGTCCTGGCCGCACTCCCGATGCTGGCGTGTGCCGCCGCCAGACGTGCGATCGGCACGCGCGGCGAGGAGCACGACACGTAGTCGAGCCCGATCGAGTCGCAGAAGGCGATCGACTGCGGATGGCCGCCGTGTTCGCCGCAGATGCCGACCTTGAGCCCCGGCCGGCTGGCGCGACCCCACTCGACGGCCAGCGCCATCAGGCGTCCAACGCCCTTGACGTCGAGCACCTCGAACGGATTGTCCTGCAGGATGCCCCGCTCGTTGTACATCGGCAGGAACTTGTTCTCGGCGTCCTCGCGCGAGAACGAGAACGTCGCCTGCGTCAGGTCGTTGGTGCCGAACGAGAAGAACTCCGCGACCTCGGCGAGGTTCTCCGCGCGCATGCAGGCGCGTACGACTTCGATCATGGTGCCGAACCGGCAGGGCACCTCGACGCCGTAGGTCGTCTCGACCTGGGCCTGGACGGCCGCCAGGTACTCGCGGACGGCGCGCAGCTCCTGCGCCGTGCAGACCTGCGGGACCATGATCTCCGGATGCACTTCGACGCCGGCGCGCACGCAGTCCGCCGCCGCTTCGAGCACGGCCCGCACCTGCATGGTGTAGATCTCCGGGTAGGTGAGCCCCAGCCGCACGCCACGGTGGCCGAGCATCGGGTTCACTTCGCGCAGTGCCTGAGCCTTGCGCAGGATCGCCTCCTTGCGCGTCATGATCGCGTCGATCGCGGCGGCGTCGGGAAAGGCCGGCGCCGTCGTCGCGGCACGCCGGTCGCCCAGCGAACGGGCCGATTCGACCAGCACTTCGAGCCCACGCGCCGCCCGGCGCAGGTCCTGCAGCCGCGCCATGTCGTCTTCGAGCTGGCGCTCGGTCGGCAGGAATTCGTGGATCGGCGGATCGAGCAGCCGGATCGTCACCGGGTGCGGCGACATCGCGCGGAAGATGCCGGCGAAGTCGGCGCGCTGGATCGGCAGCAGCCGGTCGATCGCGGCGCGGCGCGCCTCGGGCGACTCCGCGACGATCATGTCGATGACGATCGGCAGCCGGTCCGACGCGTTGAACATGCGCTCGGTGCGGCACAGTCCGATGCCCCGTGCGCCGTAGCGCACAGCCCGGGCCGCATCCTCGGGCGTGTCGGCATTGGCACGCACGTGCAGACGAGCACGTTGATCCGCCCATTCGAGCAGCCTGACCAGGGCAGGTGAGAAGTCGGCTTCGACCGTCGGCACCTCGCCACGGAACACGTGGCCGTTGCTGCCGTCGATCGTGATCAGATCGCCTTCCTTGATCACCTGCTCGCCGATGAACGCCACGCGCATCTGCACGTCGACATGAATGCCTTCGGCGCCGGCGACGCACGGCTTGCCCATGCCGCGGGCCACCACGGCCGCGTGCGAGGTCTTGCCGCCACGGCTCGTGAGGATGCCTTGCGAGGCAAAGAAGCCGTGGATGTCCTCCGGCTTGGTCTCTTCGCGCACCAGCACGACCTTGACGCCCTGGCGGCCGAGCGCTTCCGCGCGGTCGGCGTCGAACACGGCCTGGCCGCTTGCGGCGCCCGGGGAGGCCGGCAGGCCGGTCGCGATCGGCTGCCCCCTGTGCTTCGGATCCAGTCGCGGGAACAACATCTGTTCGAGATGCGCCGGGTTCACACGCAGGATTGCCTGCTCGCGCGTCAGCAGGCCTTCCTCGACCATGTCGACCGACGTGCGCACCATCGACGCCGCATTCATCTTGCCGTTGCGGGTCTGCAGGCAGTAGAGCGTGCCGCGCTCGATCGTGAACTCGAAGTCCTGCACCTCGCGGTAGTGGCGCTCGAGACGGTTGCGCAGGTCGGCGAGCTGCCGGTGCATCTCCGGCATCTCGCGTTCCATCTCCTGCAGGGGACGCGGCGTGCGGATGCCGGCGACGACGTCCTCGCCCTGCGCGTTGACGAGGTACTCGCCGTAGAGCTGGTTCTCGCCTGTCGCGGGGTTGCGCGTGAAGCCCACGCCGGTGGCACTGTCGTTGCCCATGTTGCCGAACACCATGGTGACGACGTTGACGGCCGTGCCGTTCGCCATCGCGGGCGTGATGTGGAACTCGCGCCGGTAGTCGATCGCGCGCTTGCCCATCCACGAATTGAACACCGCCTTGATGGCGATCTCGAGCTGCTCGTACGGGTCGGTCGGAAACGGCCGCCCGGTGTGGCGGTGCACCACGTCGAGGAAGCGGTCGCCGATCTCGCGCAGCTCGTCGGGCCCGAGGCCGACGTCGATCTTGACGCCCGCACGGTCCTTGACCGCCTCGAACTGCTCGTCGAACAGTGCATCCGGCACGCCCAGCGCGACCTTGCCGAAGAGCTGGACGAAGCGGCGGAAGGCGTCGTAGCCGAAGCGTTCGTTGCCCGTGTGGCGGATCAGCGCCGCGAGCGTCGTCGCGTTGAGCCCCAGGTTGAGGATCGTGTCCATCATGCCCGGCATCGACATTGCCGAACCCGAGCGCACCGACACCAGCAGCGGATCCTGCGCGCCGCCGAAGATCTTCCCCGTGCGACGCTCGAGGTCCGCCATGTGCGTGCGCACCTCGCCCATGACGCCTTCCGGCAACTGGCGCTGTGGATCGTCGAGGAAGGCGAGACAGGCCTCGGTGGAAATGACGAAGCCGGGCGGGACGTTCAGCCCGATCCGCGTCATTTCGCAGAGATTGGCGCCCTTGCCCCCGAGCAACATCCGGTCGCGGCCGTTGCCCTCGGCGAAAGCGTAGATCCACTTGCGGCGTGTCGTCGTCGGCGATTCCATGGCGGGTCCTGTTGAAAGCGGGAGGCAACAATATTCCAGAAATACCCTTGCCGCCGGGTCGGCAGAATACGCAGAAATGGCCCGCGCACTGCGTGGGAGCGCAGGCGCCTGCAGCGAATGCCTATGGACAGGAGTTGCGCCGGCCGCGATGAGCCGGCAGGCTCGCATCGATGTCGATCGATCACGCCACGCCGGCCAGTCCGCGCCACGCACTGCTGCGCAACGGCTCGAGCGCCTATGCCCGCATGCTCGCCCTGATCGACGGCGCGCGGCACTCGGTCGACCTCGAGACGTACATCTATCGCGCCGACGTCGTCGGCGACCGGTTCCGGCTTGCGCTGACCGCAGCGGCCATCCGTGGCGTGCGGGTGCGCGTGCTCGTGGATGCATTCGGCTCGGCGGCGCTGCCGGACGACTATTTCGCGCCGATCGAGGACGCCGGTGGCGCGGTGCGCCGTTTCAATCCGCGGCGCCTGCTGCGTCCGAGCTTTCGCAACCACCGCAAGCTGCTGCGTTGCGATGCCGCCGCGGTCGTCGGTGGCCTCAACGTCGGTGCGGAATACGACGGCGACGGGGTCGGGCAGGGCTGGCGCGATCTCGCCCTCGAGATCCACGGCCCGATCGTGACGGACCTGGCCGGGAGTTTTGATCGCATGTGGACGCTCGCCCCCTTCGGGCGCAGGGCCGTCCGCGCGTTCTGGAACGCTCGAGTCCGGCGCCCGTCAGAGACGACGGTGGACGCGCCACAGGTCCTGTTCGCGGGCGCCGGCTGGCCCACGCACGAGTTGCGACGCCGGCTGATCCGCGACATCCGCGCGGCGCGTCACTGCTCGGCCTGGGTCGCCTATTTCCTGCCGTCGCGCCGACTGGGGCGCGCGTTGCGTCAGACCGCCCGTACGGGTGAGGTGCGTCTGCTGACGGGCCGGCGTACGGACGTGCCGATCGCGCGCTGGGCCAGCGAGCGGTACTTCGGGCGGTTCCTGCGTGCCCGCGCGGCGATCTACGAATACGAGCCGCAGATCGTGCACGCCAAGGCGGTCGTGGCCGACGACGTCGTCTACCTGGGCTCGGCCAATCTCGACGTGCGCAGCCTGCGCATCAACTTCGAGCTTCTGTTGCGGCTGCCGGACGCGACGCTGGCCGCCGCGCTGCGCGAGGAGTTCACCGGCGACCTTCGTCATTCGCAGGCGCTGACCCGCGAGGAGTGGACCCGATCGCGCAAATGGTGGCATCCCCTGCGCTCCTGGGCCGCCCATTTCGTGCTGGCGCGGCTCGATCCCTACGTGGCCGGGCGCAGGCTCGACACGCTGGGCTAAGCTGTCGGCACGCCGGCCACGCGGCAGATGGGGAGGGCGATGCATGTCCGTGCACATCGTGCGACTCGGCAGCGAGCGCCGGCCCGGGGAGGGCCTGCGCATCGGTACCGTGCGGCGGCCACCGCGCGGCGTGCCGAAGTCGGAGTTCGCCCGCCGCAATTTCTACGACGTCTGGCTGCCGAACCTCGCCCCGAGCGACACGCTGGTCAAGCAGGCGCAGGCCGCCCTGCAGCAGGACGATCTGCGCGCGTGGCGCCGGTTCGTGCGCCACTACCGCGCGGAGATGAAGGCGCCCGAACATCGAGCCCTGCTCGATACGCTTGCGGCCCTGTCGCACCACGCCGATTTCTCGGTCGGCTGCTACTGCGAGGACGAATCTCGTTGCCACCGCTCGGTGCTGCGCGAACTGCTGCGGGAGCGGGGCGCCCGCCTCGGATGAGGCGGCGCGGATGAGTTCGCGATCGCTGCCGCTGGCGGTGCTGGCCGCCTCGTCCTGCACGTGGGGGCTGGCATGGATTCCCATCAAGTCGCTCGGCGCGAGCGGCATCAGCGGCCTGGCGCTCGTCCTCGTGGCCTCCTGCGCCGCGGGCGTCGTGCTGTTGCCGACACTGATCGGCGAGCACGCCGCCTGGCGCACCGACCTCGGCGGCCTCGGCCTGATCGCGTTGCTGGGCGGGTACTCCAACCTGTCGTTCGCAGTCGCGACGCTGCATGGCGACATCGTCCGCGTGATGGTGCTGTTCTACCTGCTGCCCGCGTGGGGCGTGCTCGGCGGCTGGCTCTGGCTCGGTGAGCGACTCGATGCCGCGCGACTGGCCGGCGTCGGCATGGCGCTCGCGGGCGCGTGGCTGATGCTCGGTGGACCGCGCGTGCGCTGGACGGGCGGCCTGACGTGGCCGGATCTCATGGCGATTTCCTGCGGCATCGCATTCGCGGGCAACAACCTCTTGTTCCGCGCGAAGCAGGCCATTCCCGTGGGCAGCAAGACCGTGGCCATGCTGCTCGGCGCGGCGGTCATGGCCGCGGCGCTGCTCGTGGCCGATGTCCGTCCGTGGCCAGCAGCGTCGTCCGGCGCGTGGCTCGGTGCGGCCGGTTATGGCCTCGGCTGGCTGCTGGTCGCCACGCTCGCAACGCAGTACGGCGTGACGCACCTCGAGGCCGGCCGCGCGTCGATCATCATCCTGCTCGAACTCGTCGTCGCGGTGGTTTCGGCCGTGGCGATCGGCGGCGAGAGCATGACCGGACAGGAGATCGGCGGCGGCACGCTGATCCTGCTCGCGGCGCTGGTCGAGGCACGGCGCGCCGCCCGAGTCGCCGCCTCTTGAACCAGGCGCCACCGTCGTGAGATCGAGCGGAGTCGCGAAGCACGGGCCGTCGCTTGCCGTCATCGGCGCGGGATTCGGACGCACCGGAACGACCTCGCTGAAGCGCGCCCTGGAGATTCTGGGCTTTGGCCCGTGCTACCACATGCAGACGGCGATGACGCGGCTGGGGCACAGCCGCTTCTGGCTGCGGGCCCACGCGCGCCGCAACGCCGACTTCCGCCGCTTCTTTCGCGGCTACGGGGCCGCGATCGACTGGCCGGCGTGCGAGTTCTATCGCGAACTGCTCGAGGCTTTTCCGGACGCGAGGGTCATTCTCACGACCCGTCCGGCGGAGCCGTGGTATGACAGCGTTCGCGAGACACTGTGGGAGATCGACTCGGCACTGCCGTGGTGGTTTCCCGGCGCCGTGCGTCGCATGCACGACAAGATCATCTGGAGCGGTCGCTTCGAGGGCCGTTTCCCCGAACGTGCGCGCGCCATCGGGGTCTACGCCGCGCACGTCGAGGAAGTCCGCCGCACCGTGCCGGCGGGACGACTGCTCGTGCACGAGCCAGGGCAGGGCTGGGAGCCGCTGTGTCGCTTCCTGGACGTACCCGTGCCGTCGGGCCGGCCGTACCCGCGACTCAACGAGCGTCGAACGTTCCGGCGTCTGATCGTCATCCTGCAGGTCGCGGGGTGGGCTGTGCCACTGGCGGTCATCGTCGCCGTCGCCGCGCTGCTCGCCGGGCTGGCATGAAGCCTCGATTCGCCTGACGACGTCCCCGCGCGGAGTCGTCGCCGGATTTCGGACGCGGACGATCAGGCACCCTCGCCGGCGGCGACCTCGACGATGACCTTGCCGCGCGAACGCCCCTGCTCGAGGTACTCGATGGCTTCGCGCACGTGGGACAACGACGGATAGATCCGGTCGACGACGGGCACGAGTTTGCCGGCCGCCATGAGACCGGCAAGCTGCTCGAGGTCGGCCTGCTCGATGGTGGCCATGAAGGGCTGGATGTCCTGGCTCACGAACACCGACAGGACGCCTCCGGCCACCATGCGGGCGACCGGGCCGAGCCACTTGCCGTTGTCCGGCCCGCCGCCGCCGATCATGACCAGCCGGCCGTCGGGCTTCAGCACACCGCGGAGTTGCAGCAACGGCCGTTCGCCCACGAGATCCAGGACGACGTCGAAACGTGCCGGGGCGTCTGTGTAGTCAACCTTCGTGTAGTCGATGACGCGATCGGCCCCGAGCGACTTCACGAGTGCGACGTTGCGGCCGCTGCATACGCCGGTGACGTCGGCACCCATGGCCTTGGCAATCTGTACGGCAAATGTGCCGACGCCGCCGGAGGCGCCGACGATGAGCACGCGGTCGCCGGGTCGGACGCGGCCCTTGTCGCGCAGTCCCTGCAGCGCCGTCACCGCCGCCACGCCGACACCGGCGGCCTGCCGGAACGTGACGTTGGCCGGCTTGCGCCAGAGGTTGTCGTCCGCCGCAAGGGCGTATTCGGCGAACGCTCCGTCGGCCACGCCGAACACCTCGTCACCGGGCCTGAAGCGCGTGCCCGGGCCGACGGCCGCGACTCGTCCCGCCACGTCGGCGCCGAGGCGCGGCGCGTCGGGCGTGAGCAGACCCGTGTCGAGGCGCATCACGTACGGCGTGCCGCGCATGTAGTGCCAGTCGAGAGGATTGGCGGCGGCGGCAACCACCGCGATGAGGACCTGGCCAGCGCCGGGTACGGGCCGGGGCACCCGGTCGACCTCGAGGACTTCGGCGGTACCGTATTCGCGATAGACGACCGCGCGCATGTCCTCACCGTCCGCAGCCACCGGCGTCGCGACCTCGTCCGGTGAGCGGGCAAACAGCAGCAGCGCGACCAGCGCCGTCAGCACTGCGAGGCCGATCCGCACCGCCGGTCGACGCCAGAATGGTCGCACTGCCATGACCGGTCAGGTCTTCGAAGCCTGGTAGATGCTCTCGATCGACTGGTCGAGCGCGGCGTCGAATTGCGTGGATGACTGCTGCGCCGTGAGCCCTTCGGTGAGTGCCCGCGAGAAACTCGCGACCATGCCTCTCTGCCGCGCGAGGCGTTCGTTTGCCTCGGCGCGGGAATACCCGCCCGAAAGCGCGACGACGCGCAGCACGCGGGGGTGCGCGATGAGGTCGGCGTAGAGGTTGTCCTTGCTCGGGATCGTGAGTTTGAGCATCACGCGCTGATCGGCGGGCAGGGCGTTCAGCTTCTCGAGGATCGCTGCCTTCAGCAGGTCTTCCGCACCCGCCTTGTCGGGGCAGTGGATGTCGACCTCCGGCTCGATGATCGGCACCAGCCCCTTGGCGAGGATCTGCGTGGCCACCTCGAACTGCTGGTCGACGATCCTGCGGATGCCCGTCGCATTCGCCTGTTTGATCACCGAACGCATCTTGGTGCCGAAAATACCTTTGGCCTTCGCGCGGTCGAGCAGGGCGTCGAGCCCGGGCATGGGCTTCATCACCTGGACGCCGTCGGCCTCGGCCTCGAGCCCCTTGTCGACCTTGAGGATCGGCACGACCTGCTTGACGTTCCAGAGATAATCCGCCGTCGGACGGCCATCGACGTCGCGGTCCATCGTCGCCTCGAACAGGATCGCCGCGAGGATGCGGTTGCCGTCGAAGACACGGCTCGTGATGATGCGGCTGCGCATCGCGTGCATGAGATCCATCATCTCGGCATCGTTCGCCCAGGAGCCCTCGGCGACGCCGTAGAGCTTGAGCGCCTTCGGCGTGCTGCCGCCGCTCTGGTCGAGTGCCGCGATGAAGCCGGGCTGACTACGCAGCTTTTCCGTCTGCTGCCGGGTGTTCGTCATGAATCGTCGCCTCGCTGCAGGTTGTGTTCGGGCCAATCCGTCTCGATTGTACGGGTTCGCGACAACGGCCGGGGTACGCCGGTCCCGGGTCGCGATTCACATTGTATTAGTATTTATGTATCAAATACTTGCAAGCCATAGTGAAAGTGCTTTGGTCGGCCTGAGCGAGCTGATGTGGCAGTTCGCCGCCGCAAGGCCGGCCCCATGATGCGTGCGGGCCGCATGGCGGCGGGCTGGCTCGCGGGCCGCGCCGTGCTGTTCCTGCTGGCGCTCGGCGTGCTCGTCGCGGCAGAGATTTCCACCGATCCGGCCTCGCTGCTGCGCTCGCGCATCGCGGCCTCGCTGCCCGACGCGAGGCTCGTTGCCGAACTCGAGCGTCGTCGCTTCGAAGCGTGGACGGAGGCAGATGCACTGCGCACGGAGCTGAATGCGCGCCTCGGACAGGCGCACGAACTGACACCGGACGAACTCGGACGCTGGCTCGGGCAACTGGACCGCGAGATCGCCCGCCGTGAGGACAGACGGCTCGACGGCCTCGACCTGGCGTTGGCCGCGAGCCAGCCGGAGGTGCTGGTCGGGCACGCGCGCAACGAGGCGGCGTTGCAGGTGCTGCGCTGGACCCGCAGCGAAGTCCTGCGCGTGTTGCGCGGGGTCGCCAACCTGAGAATGACCCCACCCGAAGCCGAGGCCGCGCTGGCGCAGGCCCGGGCCCGGCACGCCGCGAACAGCGCCACGTACTGGCAGGCCCGGCGTGCGTCGCAGTCCTTTGCGCGGGGCCACCCGCTGGCGGCCCACATTCCCTTCGAAGTGCTCGGGCTGCAGGACGAGGATCGGCAGCGTTTTCTCGTCCTGCAGCGCGACCTGCAGCGGGCTGCCGTTGGCGTGATCGCGTCGCGCAAGACGCTGACCGACGCCGAGCGTGCGCGCGAGCAGGTGCGGCAGGCGAGGGCGACGGTTGCGCGGCCGCTGTCGGAAGTCGACGGGCAGGCGATGCAGGCGCTCGACTCGGTCATCGCGGCCCGGCGCCGTTCGGTGGATGCGGTGGAACGCGGCCTCGCGGAGACGATGGACCGCGGCCGCAAGCTGGCGTGGACCGCGTTCTGGATCGTCGTGCTGCTGTCGGCGATGCCGGTCTTGCTGAAGGCGTTCTGGTATTACGTCATGGCCCCGCTCGCGGCGCGACGCCCGCCGATTCGCATCGCACCGGACGCGCAACCGGTCCTGTTGTCTCGCTCGCCCGCCGAGGCGTCGAAGATGTCGTCGGTCACGCTCGACCTGCGCCTCGGCGCAGGCGAGGAGCTGCTCGTCCACCCCGAATTCCTGCAGAGCCTCGCGCAACCTGGCGACAAGCGTACACGCTGGCTGCTCGATGCGGGTTATCCGCTCATGAGCTTCGCCTCCGGCATGGTGGCGCTCACGCGCATCCGGGGCGCGGGGCACAGCTACGCGGTGTCGAGCCGGAAGGACCCGTTCGCCGAGGTCGGCGTCATCGACCTGCCGGTCGGCGGCCAGTTCGTGCTGCAGCCCCGGCATCTCGTGGGCATCGTGCAGCACTTCGAACGCCCGGTCCGCCTACGCTCGCGCTGGCGGTTCGGGCTCGGCGCGTGGATCACGCTCCAGTTCCGCTTTCTCGTCTTCCACGGGCCGGGCCGGCTGATCGTGTCAGGCTGTCGCGGCGTGCGGCAGGAGGTGGCTGGCCAGGGACGCAGCGTCGATCAGGCCGCCACGATCGGGTTCAGCGCCAGTCTCGACTACGTGCCGCGACGCTCGCCGACCTTCGGCGCCTACCTGCTCGGCGTGAACGGGCTGTTCGACGATGGCTTCGAGGGCGGGCCGGGCGTGTACGTGTACGAGGAAATGCCGTACTACGGCAAACGCTCCGGCCTCACTGGACGCGGGCTGGAGGGCGTGACGGACGTCGTCCTGCGCGCGTTCGGACTCTGAGGCTTTGGCCGAGGAATTCGGCGGGCCGGGACGGCACCGCAATGCGATAATCCACCGTTCCCCGCCGCAGATCCTCATGTCCGTTTCCCCCGCTCGCGCGCTCCAGATTCTCCACGACGTCTTCGGCTACGCCGCCTTTCGCGGTCCGCAGGCCGACATCGTCGCGCACCTCGCCGATGGCGGCGATGCGTTGGTGCTCATGCCCACGGGCGGCGGCAAGTCGCTGTGCTATCAGGTGCCCGCGCTGCTGCGCGAGGGTGTGGGCGTGGTGGTTTCGCCGCTGATCGCGCTGATGCAGGATCAGGTGGCGGCGCTGCAGGAGGCGGGTGTGCGCGCCGCCTTCCTCAACTCGACGCTGGAGTGGCGCGAGGCGCAGGCCATCGAGCGCCGCGCGAAGGCGAGGGAGCTCGACCTGCTCTACATGGCACCCGAACGTCTCGTCACCGAGCGCGGCCTCGGGCTGCTCGATGCCATGCAGCTCGCGCTGTTCGCCATCGACGAGGCGCATTGCGTCTCGCAGTGGGGGCACGACTTCCGCGCCGAATACCTGCAGCTCGCGGTGCTCGCTGAACGTTACCCCGGCGTACCGCGCATCGCGCTCACGGCCACGGCCGACGCCGCCACGCGGCGCGAGATCATCACGCGCCTGCAGCTGCAGAACGCGCGCCAGTTCGTGCAGAGCTTCGACCGCCCGAACATCCGCTACGCCATCGCCGGCAAGGACAATCCGCGCCGCCAGCTGCTGCGTTTCATCCGCGACCAGCATTGCGGCGAGAGCGGGATCGTCTACTGTCTCACGCGCAGGTCTGTGGAGGAGACGGCGCAGATGCTGGTCGACAACGGCATCGACGCGCTCGCCTATCACGCCGGCTTCACCGCCGCCGAGCGCGAGGAGCGGCAGGACCGGTTCATCGAGGAAGACGGCGTGGTGATGGTGGCCACCATTGCCTTCGGCATGGGCATCGACAAGCCCGACGTGCGTTTCGTCGCGCACCTGGATCTGCCGAAGAGCGTGGAGGGCTACTACCAGGAGACCGGCCGCGCTGGGCGCGACGGGCTGCCCGCCGAGGCCTGGATGGTCTACGGCCTCGCCGACGTAGTGCAGCAGCGCCGGCTCATCGAGCTGTCCGAGGCAGAGGAGGCCTACAAGCGGATCTCCGCGGCAAAGCTCGATGCCATGCTCGGCCTGTGCGAGACCGTGCGCTGCCGGCGGCAGTACCTGCTCGATTATTTCGGCGAGGCCAGCGGCCCTTGCGGCAACTGCGACAACTGCCTCGCACCGCCCGACCAGTTCGACGGTACCGAGGCGGCGCAGAAGCTGCTCTCGTGCATCTACCGCTGCGAAAAGCACAGCGGCTTCGCCTTCGGCGCGCAGCAGATCATCGACGTGCCGATGGGCAAGCGCACGGAGAAGGTGCTGCAGCGTCGGCACGAGCACGTGACCACCTTTGGCATCGGCGCCGACCTGAGCGAGGCGCAATGGCGCGCCGTGCTGCGCCAGCTCGTCACGCTGCGCCTCGTGACGGTGGATCACGAGCACTTCAACGTGCTGCGGCTCATGCCAACAAGCCGCGAGGTGCTCACGGGCGCACGGCGGCTCACGCTGCGACGCGAGTTCGCGGCGGGCGCGGCCACCGGCAGGACGCGCGGCCGGCGCAACCGCGGCAGCAAGGTCGGGCCCGAGCCGCACTCCGGCGAGGCGGCGCAGACCAGTTCCCCGGCGCAGGAAGCGGTATTTCAGGCGCTGCGCGAGTGGCGGCGCGGCGTGGCGAAGGAGCATGGCGTGCCGGCCTATACGGTGCTGCACGACTCCAGCCTGCGGGAGATCGCAGTGCGGTTGCCGGACGACCTGGCAGTGCTCGGCACCGTGAACGGCGTGGGTTCGGCCAGGCTCGCCAGGTACGGAACCGCCATCATCGACGTGCTGCGCGCGTCACGGGGCACGCACGAGGCCGAGTCGCTGCCGGTGCAGACGTGACTGCCGCATTCCCTTGCGCAATCGCCAGACCATTGTCGTTGAGCCATGCTGGCCGACACGGATGTGGCGTTGAGATCGATCGGAGGGCTCGGCATGCCGTTTCTGTTTCTCGCCGTTGCGATCCTTGCGGACGTGATCGGCACGACAGCGCTCAAGGCGTCGAACGGGTTCACGGTGTGGCTGCCGAGCCTCGTGGTCGTGGCCGGCTACGGCGTGTCGTTCTATTTCCTGTCGCTCGCGTTGCGTTCCATTCCGGTCGGTGTTGCCTATGCGATCTGGTCGGGCGTCGGCATCGTGTTGATTTCGGTGCTTGGTTGGGCGCTGTTTCGACAGCGGCTCGATGCTGCCGCACTCGTCGGTGTCGGACTGATCATTGCCGGGGTGATCGTGATCCAGCTGTTCTCGACGACGGTGCGAGGGTAGGGGGAAGGGTGAGCCGGTCAGAGGAGACCTGTGCGAGCCGATTGCGGATCGGATCGCCTTTGCGATCATCGACGGCGATGAGGAAGCGCGCAACCTGAGGCAGGGAGAGCGGGTCCTGTGATGGAACGGCCGGTTCTGGCTGACAGGGACCGCTGGCGGGCTGCTCGTGGCGTGCGACGACGCTTCGCAGCCGGCGGAGGGTGAGCCGGCCGATGCCGATGAGAAGGTCCTCTGACAAAACGAGAAGCACGCGGGTGCGTCCCTTCATATCACGCAGGCCAACGGCTTCACCGCGTGCAGGTACGATGCCCCAGGCGAAAGTCATCACCACGACCGTACGGACGGCGGTCGCGAGATTTGGCGGTACACCCTGGATTCCGATCTTGGGCAGGATTGCAGTGGCGCCGGCGGCGATGGCTGAGAGGAGGGCATCAAAGACCCATGAGTTGATGTTCTCTCCAGCGGCTGGTGCGCAGCAATCGGTCAGCAACCAGACGTCTTGCTAGAAACTGTGGCGTGTTTCGACGAGCAACTGCATGGAGTCGATCCCGGGCTGACGCGACAGGGGCACAGCGAGATCGAAGTGCAGGACATTGCCGAGTCCGCTTCGGGCGTTGCCGATTCGCAGACCGACCCCGACGTCATATAGCAGCCCAAGCGGCTCCTGACCCGCGACGTCCTGACCCCATGTGCGTCCCGCATCGGCGAATGCCGCCGCACCCACGTGGAAGAGACGAAACGGGTACCAGTCGGTGTAGAAGCGCTCTTCGACGGTGATGAGCGCGCTGGCGGTTCCGGACTGATAGCGCAAAGGATAGCCGCGCAGGCCATTGTCGCCACCCAGCAGCAACTGGTGATCGAAGTCCGGTTGCTCCGCGACCGCACCGCGTGCACTGGCAAAGAACAGTGCGCGTGGCGTCTGACGGAAGTAATAGCGGGCTTCACCCTGCAGCAGTGTGTCGCTCAAACCATTCTCTTGCACACGACCACTCAGGTCGGCAGTAAAGAATACCGACTGTGCATCGCCGAGGCGCTTGCCGGCATTGCCATGAGCCCTGACGATGGCGGCGGAACGGTCTGAGCCCCAGACCGGCAACGCAAGCCCCAGTTCCGTCCGCAGCGACCGACCGAACTGGAGATCCTCGGTGCGCGCAAGCTGGTCCTGGTTGTGCGCCGTGACGAAATCGTCCTCGATCCACTCCATGCCCACCCACGGGTAGACCAGCTTGCGATCCTGCGGCAGTGGCGCGACGAGTTGTTCGTCGCGTGCCTCGCTGAAGCGGCTGTCGTCGTAGCGCACACCCGCCAGCCAGCGCCGGGCCCAGCCGTCCTGCAGTCCGCGCGAACGCCCACCGTAGAACTCGAAGCGGTCGGTGTTCTCGGTGAAAGCGTCGAGGACCTCGCCCTGCTGATAGCGCGAGTTGAGGCGGTCGCCCGCGAGCAGGCTAAACCCCGCACTCCAGCGCGTGTCGAGCGAATAAAACGGTTGCCCAGCCGCAAGCTCGGCAACGCTGCCGTCACTGTTGTCCGCGTACGCGACACGTCCTCGCCACCAGGTTCCGAGGATCTGTGGATCCTCGTAGACAGCAAGCAGCGTATCGCGATCGACATTGCGTCCCCACGACAGCGACACCAGTTCGCCACGCCCGAGAAAATCCTGGTCTTCGACTTTGAGACCCACCTTGTTCGTGCCGCCCTTGCGGTTGAAGTTGAAGCCGGGCGTCAGGCTCCACACGTCGCGCACTCGCACGCGCAGGTCAACCGTCTGTTCGGTGGCGTAGTAGCAGGTTGGCTCGATCCAGGCGTCGTACAGGTAGCGTCGGCCGCGCAGCAAGCGCTCCGTCTCGGCAACCTTCTGCTGGGAAAGTGGCTCGGACTCCTTGAACAATAGCTGGGAACGGACGGCCTCATCGCGTGTGAGCATGTGCAGGTTGTTGGCCCAACGGTAGACGGTCACGTCCTCCCCGGGCTTCGTGGGATCAAAGATGTCCTCGACCTGGACGTCGATGTCCCCCACCTTCACCCCGCGCTGCTCGAGCTCCGCAATCGTGGGCAGCTCCTGCGACGATCCGGGTGCCTCGCAGCCGTATCCAGACGCAGCGCCGGACGCACCGACGAGTGCGAGGGACACCAGGGTGTTCCGCAGCCGCCGGTTACAGGTCGTGGACATGTGGGACCGCCTTGGCTAATGGCGCACGGGCGCGGCGCGCTGCGGAATGAGGATCACCAGGCCAATGATGAACGCCATCAAGACTGCCGAAGCCCCGAAGCGACTCAAGTTGAGCCCACCCGCTGCGAGCGGTTTGTCCAGAAGGTCGCCGACGACGGCCCCCAGCGGGCGCGTCAGCACGAAAGCCGCCCAGAACAGGGCAGTTCGCGAGATGGCCGTCCAGCGGTAAGCGGCCGCGACAAGTGCGATCAGTGCCGTGAAGATGACCATCCCGCCGACGTAACCCAGGCCCGCGCTGTCGGCGGTCCAATCACCCAGCGCCGTTCCCAGCGTCTGCGAGAACATGATCGTCATCCAGTAGAAGACCTCTGCCTTGGGCGAACTCACCGAGTCGACGGACACCGTCCCGAGCACCCTGTGCCAGAGAGCGAGTGAGCCGAGCAACATCGAAAGAAGCAACACGCTGCCGCCGAGATACCCGATACCGAGGGAGCGATCAGCGAAATCGGCAAGGGTCGTGCCGAGCGTCGTCGTCGCGATGATTGTGGCCCAGTAGTGGAACGGACTGAATCGTGGTGCGCGGACCTGCGCGTTTACGGCCACCACCATGATGGTGGCGAACACGCCGGTGGCCGCCAGATAGCCCAGGTTCATCGACATCGAAACCGCATCGCCGGCGGTTTCGCCGAGCGTCGTCGCCGCGATCTTGATCAGCCAGAAAACCAGCGTGATCTCCGGCACCTTCACCGCGGTCCTTTCTGCCAGGTTGGACATGTTCTGCAATTGCTCCGGCGCTGCGCTCGACTTCACTTGTAGCCGTGGGCCTTGAAGAGCTCCGCCGCGGTCTGAAAGTACGCAATGCCCAGTGGCAGCAGGTTGGTGTCGTCCGGCTTCGCGGTGAACGTGTTCAGCGCTCGGTCATAGCGATAGGCCTGGCTGGTCTTGCCGAGGCTCATGACGACAAGGTCATCGTCACGCAGGATCGCGACATCGTGGTTGTGACTGAACAACGCGACGCGCGGCTGCCCTGCCGGCCGGTTCAGTGCGTCAACGCCGAAGAACGGTGCCTCATAGGGAAGACCGAGCAGCCCCAGCACCGTCGGAGCGATGTCGATCTGTGTCATGAGCGTATCGACCTGCCGCGGGGCGATGTGCTTGGGCGCGTAGACCATCAACGGGATTTCGTAGGTTTCGAGGGGGATGGCCGCCTTGCCGTAGACGCGTGCACCGTGATCCGCAACGACGACGAAGATCGTGTTGTCGAACCACGGCTGCTTGGCGGCCTCGCGCAGAAAATACCCAAGCGCATAGTCGGCGTAGCGGACGCCCGCCTGGCGGCCGCCGCCCTCGGCCTTGATACCCTGGTGCTCGAGACCCGGCCGAAACGTGTAGGGCTTGTGATTGGAGGTGGTCATGACGATCGAGAAGAACGGCTGGCCCGTCGCAAATTCCTGCCCGAAGTGCTCGATCGCACGGTCGAACAGGTCTTCGTCACTGACGCCCCAGATGTTCTCGAACCGGACGTGCGGAATATCGGCGCGGTCGATGACCTGAAAGCCGTTGCCCTCGTAGAAGGCATTCATGTTGTCGAAATAGCCGTAGCCACCGTAAATGAAGCTGGTGTGGTACCCGAGGCCCTGCATGACGCTGCCCCAGGTCGCGATGCCGGTGTTGCCGGGCCGGCGCAGGATTGAGACGGTCGGGATGGGCGGGAACGAAGCGGTGATCGCCTCGAGGCCGCGCACGGTGCGGGTGCCGGACGCATACGTGTTCGCGAACCAGAGCCCCTGCTTCGCGTAGGAGTCGAAGTTCGGAGTCCAGTCCTTGTCCGAGCCGTGCAGACGGCTGAACTCGGCGCCGAAGGACTCGCTCGATACCACGACAACGTTCAATCGTCCCAACCCATCCGGCCGGGCCACGTGACTGCGATTGAGACGGCCGGCCGCGAGTTGCGTGAACTGCACGTCGTCACCCGCGAGTTGGGCATGGAGCAGTGCGCGGTTCTCCGCCGGGGGGCGGCTCAGGTAGTACGACTCGTAGTCGATGTCGCTGGTCCGTGCCGCACGAAAGAAGCTGCTGTGGCCGTTCTGCAGCAGCTCGTTCTCGACCCGGTTTGCCGACAATGAAAGCGCATCCGTCGGGTAGTATGCGATCGCGAGGAGCAACAACGCCGCGTACGGCACGAACAGCACAAGCCGCTCACGAAGCCGAACCGCCGTCATGCGGTTGGCATCGAGCCACGGGCGCAGGGCGCGGGTGATGATTGCACCGAGCGAAATTGCGGCCAGCAGCACCTTGACCACCGGGTACGCTTCCCAGATGTCGATGAACACCTCGCCCGGGAAGGCGAGGTAGTCGAAGGCGACGAGGTTGAAACGTGCGTCGAACTCCTCGAAGAAGAAGTACTCGGTCGCCGCCAGGTACAGCAAGCCGACGATGCCGATCAGCGTACCGACATGGAGCACAACGCGGTTCCACCGCGTGCGGAACAAGTTGTCCGGCAGCAGCAGGATGTACAGCGCGAGCGGCGCAAGAAGGTAAAGACTCTCGACGAAGTCGTTGACCAGGCCGGCGAGCAACAGGAATGGCAGATTTGCCGCCGACAGGTCGGCGTCGAGCCCGAATTTCCCCCAGAGCACCAGTCGGCTGGCAAACCCGAGCACCAGGTAGACCGCCACGAGCGAAAGCCAGGGCGCAAAGCGACGCACGGACCTGTTGAGTACTGCAGACATGGGTACCCCGGTGATACACGACGCAACCCGGGTGACTCGCCCGACTCAATGTCAGACGCGCGGTCTCGTGAAGACCAATCGGCAATCGTGCAAAAAGATGCCAGTCGCCCAGACCGGGTTGACTGCCCGCCCCGGTTTGGAGCGAGCTGGTTGAATCAACCGGTGGCGCGCAATTTGCGCCGACGAGCCGTACGATCCCGTGAGGGATGCGTTAGTTTTTCGTTAGTGTCCGGGTTCAGGGTGCGGCGGACGGCCAGAGGACAACGAACTGCGTGCCTCCGCCTGGCCGATCGTGCGCCGAGACCTGCCATCCCAATCGATCGCAGATGCGCCGAATGAGGTCGAGCCCGAGCCCCGACCCATGGCTGGTATCGCCGCGGTAACCGCGCTCGAAGATGCTTTCCTTGTCCACACCCGCCAGCCCGATACCGGTGTCTTCGACCACCAACTGCCCCGGCTCGAGCACTATGCGCACGCTCCCGCGGGCCGTGAACCGGATGGCGTTCTCGAGCAGGTTATGCACGATGATCGTCGGCAGTCCTGTCGGTGCCGCCAACCACTGCTCGTCGGCAATCTCGGCATGCAACTCGAGCCCCTTGGCCTGTGCGACGGGCCGGTAAACGTCCACGGCGTCGCTCACAACCATTCGCAGGTCGACGCTTATCGCAGGGACGGTGGCGTTGCCACGTCCCAGAAACAGGATGGCTGCGACGATGTCCTCCATGCGGCGGGCGGCCCGCGACACACGGAAGACACGCTCCCGGTTCAAGCCGGCAATCCCGGGATCGTCGAGCAGGAGCTCAGCCGCGGTTGCGACCACGGACGTAGGCGTTCGAAGCTGGTGGCTGATGTCGTCGGTGAGCGATTTCTCGCGCTCCAGCAGCGACGCAATTCGCGCCTGGTAACCTTCCATCGACTTGGCGATCAAGCGGACTTCTCTCGTTCGCACGTTCGCATCGCACAGTGGATGCGGCTTGGCAGGATCGAGCTTGCCGAGGAGGTCGACCAGGTCCGTGATAGGTCGTAACGCCGTCCGCGTGAGCTTCATGGCGACCCATCCAGCCGCGAGTACGGTCAACACCAGAACGGCGGCTCCGAGAAAAATCAGCTGAGCTTCGAGACGTTCGACCCCACGAATGTCCGCCACCACCGCGAACACTTGCGCACCAACGATCTTCTTTCCGGCGAAGACCTCGGTAGCTTCATCCCATTCAATTTCGCGAACGCCTTCGCGCATATGTTGCAGCGGTTCTGGCAGCCTCGCCTGCTGGTCAACTGGCGCAACCCAACGGCGCAATCCGCCCCCGCTCTCGGTGATCGGATCACTTGCAGGGATTTCTGTGCCCGTCATCTCCTGCAATTCGATCTGCACCACCCGCCGCAGCAGCTCCTGCTCAAGCACCTGGACGAACTGACCCAGAGCAACTGAAAAGGCCAGCGACATGACGACGATGACAGCCGCCAGCGCCCAGAGGAATCGGGCGCGCAGTGAGTGCTCAGCCGGCATCGGTTTCAACTGCCAGGCGGTAGCCTACGCCGTGTACGGTATGCAGCAGTTGGGGCAAGCCCGGTGCATCAACCACCTGACGCAGCAGATGCAGGTGAGCCCGCAGGGCCGAGTCTGACCTGGGTGGAGCATCGCCCCAGAGCAGATCGATAAGTTGTTCGCGAGTGACGACCGCGGGACTGGATCGCATCAGAAGATCCAGGAGTCGCATTCCAGACGGCGTGACGGGTCGCCTCACGCCCGCGCGGTGCACGGTGTGGGTCGCCACGTCGAGTCGGAGGTCCGCGACTGTGAGTTCATCGCCAGCAACACGACCGCGCCGCATGAGTGCCGCAAGCCTTGCCGCCAACTCCCTGAGGGAGAAAGGTTTCTTCAGGTAGTCGTCCGCCCCGGCTGCAAATCCTGCGAGAACATCGGTTTCGAGATCCCGGGCCGTCAACATGATGACCGGTGTTGCCAGTCGGGCTTCTGTCCGCAACCATCGACAGACATCCAGCCCGCTTGCACCGGGAAGCCCCACATCGAGAATGATCGCTTCGTAGCGATTCTCGGAGCAGAGGGCCCGTGCCTGCAGGCCATCGGACGCATAGTCCACCTGATGACCCAATGCCTCCAGGAATTCACCCACGTTCGACGCAAGGTCCCGATCGTCTTCGACCAGCAATACGTTCATTGGCGAAGTTTAGCGCCGACTGATCTTCCCAAGGTCTGCTCTTGGGCGGTCCCGCGCGGGGGCCAGAAGGTGTTCACGCTGCAAACGCTGCTGTCCGCGCCTGCCGCGCCGCGGCTGCGGGTCGCCGAGAGCTCCGGCTTCTCCCTGCACGCCGGCATCGCTGCGACCGCCTCGCAACCTGACAAACTCGAGCACCTGGCACGCTACGTCGCACGTTCCCCGGGGCGCCCGCGGCGGATCTGAAGCGCCCGGCGGTGCCCGGCCCGGTGCCAGGACGGGCGCGTATGGACCGGCGGCCGACACCACCGGCATTTCACGATCAAACGCGAAGATTCACGGGCCGAACGACGGCGGCCGCCAGTGGCTCGGCCCGGATCGTGGCCGGCGACCTGCCATCAGCCGCGCGATGGCGACTCGCCTCGACCGGTTCTGCTGCCAACAGAGGCCGCTTGTAGGTCCTATCCGCGGGACTTCTGGTCGTTGACCGTGTACGACCCGCAGACGTGTTCCTATCTGCAGACGGACCAGCCGTTCCCCAGCATCGGTTCGCAGCGCGCAGGCCTGGTCGTCAATCCGGATACCTCCGTCGACATCTGGTTCGGTCCGAAGTCACTGCCCGGCAAGGAGGCCAAACGGGGTGCAGACCTGGCCCGGCAAGGGCTGGTTCGCGATGCTGCGCCTGTACGGGCCGCTGGAGTCGTGGTTCGACAAGAACTGGCGCCCGGGAAAAATCGAAGAGGTCTTCTGAGCACCGTATCCGCTCGTTCGGCGGCGCCGCGGTACTGAGAGCGAGGACGCTAGAACGCCGCCAGTCCCTCGGCCTGCAAGACCGCGCACGCCGCCGCGTGAGCCTCGGCCGTGGGCGGTTGCGTGTCCTCGAGCTTGTAACGCATGCCGAGTTCGTGCCACTTGAACCGGCCCATCTGGTGAAATGGGAGCACCTCGACACGCTGCACGTTGCCGAGGCCAGCCAGGAACTTCGCCGTGTTGCGCAGGTCGTCCACGTCGTCCGTGAGTCCCGGAACGAGCACGAAGCGGATCCACACGGGCTTCCTCGCCGCGGCCAGGCGCTCTGCGAACTGCAACGTCGGTGCCGGCTCGCGACCCGTCAGCGCGCGGTGCGCGTCCACGCCCCAGGCCTTGATGCCCAACAGCACCAGATCGAGTTGCCCGAGGTCCTCGTCGGCGAGCTCCGACCCCAGGTAGCCGTTCGTCTCGATCGCGGTGTGGATGCCCATAGCCCTGGCGCCCGCGACGAGCTTCATGACGAACCGCCGCTGCATCAGCGGCTCGCCGCCGCTCACCGTGAGACCGCCCGCCATGACCTTCAGGCCGTGCCGGTACTTGCCGAGCTGCTCGAGCGCATTCGCGACACTGACGGGAATGCCGTTCCGCATGGTCCAGGTGTCGGGGTTGTGACAATAGAGGCACCGCCACATGCATCCAGTCGTCCACGCGACGACGCGGACGCCGGGGCCGTCGACCGTCGAGCCCGTCGTGAAGGAATGCAGGAACCCCATGTGGCCGTCGGCCAGTGCGGAGCGCACGTCCGTCTCCGGCACGTCCGCGCCGAGGTTGACACGCATCTCGAACGGGCTCTTCGCTTCGAGCCCCGTGCCGGGCGTCGCCGTCGATGCGACAGGTTGCGTCATGTCAGCCCCCGTGGAACGTCCGGTTGATGACGTCCATCTGCTGCTCGCGCGTGAGGCGCACGAAGTTCACGGCGTAGCCGGACACGCGAATCGTCAGGTTCGGATACTTCTCCGGATGATCCATCGCGTCGAGCAGCGTCTCGCGATCGAGCACGTTGATGTTCATGTGGTAGCCGGTCACGCCGAAGAACGCGTCCAGCATCGCAGTCAGGTTGGTGACACGGTCGCCCGGCACGCGACCGAGCCCTTCAGGCACCAGTGTCGACGTCAGCGAAATGCCGTCCGCCGCGTCGCGGTACGGGATCTTCGCGACCGACGCGGCCGCGGCATGGATGCCGTGGCTGTCCCGGCCGTGCATCGGGTTCGCGCCGGGCGCGAAGGGCTCGCCCTTGCGGCGTCCGTCCGGCGTGTTGCCCGTGTTCTTGCCGTAGACGACGTTCGACGTGATCGTCAGGACCGACTGGGTGTGCAGCGCATTGCGATAGGTCGGGTGTTTGCGCAGCTTGTTCATGAACGTGCTGACGACCCAGACCGCCATCTGGTCAACCCGGTTGTCATTGTTGCCGTAGAGCGGGAACTCGCCCTCGGTCTGGTAGTCCACGACGAGCCCGGTCCCTTCGCGCACGGGCCTGACTGTGGCGTGGCGGATTGCGGAGAGGCTGTCGGCAATCACCGAGAGCCCCGCGATGCCGAACGCCATGGTGCGTACGGGCGCGTAATCGTGCAGGGCCATTTCGATCCGCTCGTACGCGTACTTGTCGTGCATGTAGTGGATGACGTTCATCGCACTCACGTAGACGCCGGCGAGCCAGTCCATCATCCGCTCGAAGCGCTCGACCACGTCGTCGAAATCCAGCACCTCGCCCTGGACCGGCGCGAACGGCGGCGCCACCTGCTCGCCGCTCACCTCGTCGCGACCGCCGTTGATCGCGTACAGCAGGCACTTGGCGAGGTTCGCCCGGGCGCCGAAGAACTGCATCTGCTTGCCGACGAGCATCGGCGAGACGCAGCATGCGATCGCGCCGTCGTCGCCCCACGCGCCCCGCATGGTCTCGTCGTTCTCGAACTGCAGCGAACTCGTGTCGATCGCGACCTTCGCCGCGAATCGCCTGAAGCCATCCGGCATCCGGGGCGAGTACCAGATCGTGAGATTCGGCTCCGGAGCAGGCCCCAGGTTGTAGAGGGTCTGCAGGAACCGGAAGCTCGTCTTCGTCACGAGCGTGCGGCCGTCGTCGCCCATGCCGCCGATGGACTCGGTGACCCAGGTCGGGTCGCCGGCAAAGAGTTCGTCGTATTCGGGGGTGCGCAGGAAGCGCACGATGCGCAGCTTGATCACGAATTCGTCGATCAGTTCCTGCGCCTGCTGCTCGGTGAGCGTGCCGGCGGACAGGTCGCGCTCGAAGTAGACGTCCAGGAAGGTCGAGACGCGCCCGAGCGACATGGCCGCGCCGTTCTGCTCCTTGACGCTCGCCAAGTAGCCGAAGTACAGCCACTGCATGGCTTCGCGGGCGTTCGCCGCCGGCCGGGAGACATCGAAGCCGTAGCTCGACGCCATCTGCTGCAGCTCCTGGAGTGCGCGCAGCTGCTCGGAGAGTTCCTCACGGTCCCGGATGATGGACTCGCTCGAGGGTTCGAGGTCCAGGGCGCTCCTCTCGGACTTCTTCTTCTCGATCAACCGCGAGACGCCGTACAAAGGCACGCGCCGATAGTCGCCGATGATGCGGCCGCGCCCGTAGGCATCGGGCAACCCGGTCAGGATGTGCGAGTTGCGGCATTTGCGCACTTCGGCGGTGTAGGCGTCGAACACGCCCTCGTTGTGCGTCTTGCGGTACTTCGAGAACGTCTCGACGATGACGGGGTCGGGCTCGTAACCGTATGCCTTGAGGGCGTTCAGCACCATGCGCAAACCACCGTTCGGCATGATCGCTCGCTTCAGCGGGGCATCGGTCTGCAGCCCGACGATGATCTCGTCGTCCTTGTCGATGTACCCGGGCGCGTGCGAGGTGATCGTGCCCGGCACCTGGGAGATGTCGAGCACCCCTTTCCTGCGCTCCTCGACGAACAGCGCCTGGAGTTTTTCCCAGACGCGCCTGGTGCGTGCCGTGACCGGCGCAAGGAAGCTCTCGTCGCCCTCGTACGGCGTGTAGTTGCGCTGGATGAAGTACCGGACGTTGACGTCCTTCTGCCACAGTCCGGGGCGGAATCCGCGCCACGGGTCCTGTGCGGTGCCGGCCAGGGATTCGAGCGGTTCGACGGCTGCCATGGGTCCACTCCTGTCGTCGCGGTTCAGACGCGCGCTGCTTCGAGCCCGAGCAGGCGCCCCGTGTGCCGGGCGATCATCAGTTCCTCGTTCGTGGGAATGACCCACGTCTCCACGCGGCTGTCCGCGCCGGAGATGCGCACCGCGCCGCGAGGCGCGGCGTTCGCCGCCTCGTCGAGGGAAATTCCGAGCCAGCGCGAAGCGTCACAGATGCGACGGCGGATCTCCGGCGAGTTCTCGCCGATGCCCGCCGTGAAGACGAGGCCATCGAGGCCGCCGAGCGCTGCGGTCATCGCGCCGAGCTCCTTCGCCGCGCGATGGACGAAGTAGTCCACCGCGAGACGCGCGGACGGCTCGTCGCTCGCGAGCAGGTCGCGCATGTCGTTGCCGATCCCGGAGATCCCCAGCAGGCCGGATTGCTTGTAGAGCATCGTCTCGACCTGCTTCGCGTCCAGCCCCAGGCCCTGGAACAGGTACAGCACGACGCCTGGGTCGAGCGCACCCGGGCGGGTGCCCATGCACAGTCCGTCGAGCGCGGTGAAGCCGAGCGTGCTGTCGACGCTGCGGCCGGCACGCATCGCGCACAGGCTGGCACCGCTGCCGAGGTGCGCGACGACGACGCGGCCCGCTGCGATGCCAGGCGCGGTCTCCGGCAGCGTCGACGCGATGAACTCGTACGACAGGCCGTGAAAGCCATAACGCTGGACGCCGCGGGAACGCACCTCCGCAGGCAGCGGCACGAGCTGGGCGACGGGTGGCTGGCTGCGATGGAACGACGTGTCGAAACACGCGACCTGCGGCACCTCGGGCATCTGCGTGGCAATGGCCTCGATGGCAGCCAGGTTGTACGGCTGGTGCAGCGGCGCGAGCGGAACCAGCGTCCGCAACTCCTCGATCAACGCGGGGGTCACGAGCGCGGGCACGACCTGCCCCGGCCCGCCGTGCACCACGCGGTGCCCGACGCCCAGGATCCGTGCCTTCCCGAAAGTGCCGCGCAGCCAGGCGCCGAGCTGGTCCAGTGCGGCGTTGCCGTCCCTCGCGGCTGCCGCGGCGAGGGGCGGCGTCGGTAGTACGGTCCCCGGGACGTCCTTCGCAGACATTCGCGGCGCCGACGTCCCGATGCCTTCGATCTGGCCGCGGGCCGCGAACTCCCATGACGAACCGCGAGTCGCGCGTTGGCAGACGGCAAACTTGACGCTCGACGATCCTGCGTTGACGACCAAGGCGAAGTCATCCATCGCGGCGTCTCTCGTGCCGGGTTCAAGCGGCCCGCTGCGCTGGCACACCGCGGCGTGCATACGTCGCGAGCATCGCGACCGCGCAGCTCGCGATCCGCGCGCGGACGCTGTCCGCGCGGCTCGTGAGAATGATCGGCACGCGCGCGCCGAGCACGAGGCCTGCGCTGTCGGCCTTGGACAGGTAGGTCAGCAACTTCGCGAGGATGTTGCCTGCCTCCAGATCGGGCGTGAGCAGGATGTCGGGGTCGCCGGCGACCTTCGAGTCGATGCCCTTGGTCCGCGCGGCGTCCAGGCTGATCGCGTTGTCGAAGGCCAGTGGCCCGTCCAGCAGCGCGCCACGGATCTGTCCACGCTCGGCCATCTTGCACAGTGCCGCGGCGTCGAGCGTCGCCGGCATTTTCGAGTTCACCGTCTCGACCGCGGCGAGGATCGCGACCTTGGGCTGCTCGACGCCCAGCGACCGGGCGAGGTCGATTGCGTTCTGGCAGATGTCAACCTTGTCCTCCAGCGTGGGCGCGATGTTGATCGCGGCGTCCGTCACGATCAGCACCTTGTGGTAGGTCGGCACGTCCATGACGAAGGCGTGGCTGATGCGCCGGCCGGTTCGCAGGCCCGATTCGCGGGCGACGACCGCCGCGAGCAGTTCGTCGGTATGCAGGCTGCCCTTCATCAGGAGTTCCGCCTGCCCGAGCCGCACGAGTTCGACGGCCCTGGCGGCCGAGCCGTGGCTGTGCGGCGCGTCGACGACCTGTGCCGCGCCGACGTCGACGCCGGCTTCCGCCGCCACTTCGCGAATCCGAGCGGCCGGCCCCACGTAGATGGGCTCGATCAGCCCATGTTCCTGCGCCTCGACGGCGCCACGCAGCGCGCTGGCCTCGCACGGGTGCACGACCGCGGTCGTGACCGGCTGCATCTGGCCGCAGCGCACCAGCAATTGTTCGTACTTGCCCGTGCCGGTGTCCTGCGTCATGTCGTCTCCTCAGGTGCGCGTGGCGGCACTGGCCGCCCGCACGGCGGGCCCGGTTTCGCGCAGCAGCAAGGTCAGCACGATCGCCAGCGCGATGCCGGCGAGCAGCGGCATGAACGCGGACTGGAAGTGCCCGAGTTCGATGCTCGGGGCATCGCCCGCCGCGCGCGTGAGCAACCGGCTGAAGACCGGGGTCAGCAACGCACTGAACGTGAAGTTGATGAAGTTGATCACGCCGGTGGCCGTGCCGCTCATCTGTGGCGGATTCGCTTCCTTGATGACGCTGTAGGGCAGCATGGCTGCGCCCGACGCGAGGCCGGCGACGAGACCGAGCACGTACGGCGGAAACACGTCGGTCGGGCCGAACAGGATCCATGCGAAGCAGGCGAGCAGCACCAGCGCGCCGCTGAGGATCACCGGCTTGCGTCGTCCGATGCGGTCTGAAAGCGCCCCGAGCAGCGGACAGCCGATGATCCAGCCGAACGGAACCGTGGCCGATCGCAGCACAGCCTCGCCGTATACGAGGTCGTGCGCTTCCTGCAGGTAGCGCACGCCCCACACCATGTCGAAGATCGTGGTCGGGATGAACAGCAGCCCCGCGATGATCCCGCACAGGATCGACTGCGGATTGCGGAACACGGTCGCGAGCGACCTGCCGGCTTCGCGCAACCAGCCACTGCTCGTGCTCCTGGCCTGTTGCCGCGGCAGCAGCAGCCAGAGCAGCAGGCCGATCACGAGTCCGCCAACTCCCATGCCGAGCCAGAAGCGGTCCCAGGGCAGGCCCGCCCCGATGGCGGGCCCGACCATGAACTGCCCCGCCGAGCCTCCCGCCATGCCGAACATCTGCGTGGCGCCGATCAGCGTCGCGGCGCGGGAGGCCGGGAAGTTCTGCGTCGCGATGTAGACGGCGCCGACCAGCGCGAACACGCCGCCGGCGCCCTGCAGCAGACGCCCGCAACTCGCGACGGTGCTGTCGCCCGTCGCGAACAGCAGGGCACCGATGCCGACGGCCGCTGCGCCGAACGGAACCACGTTGCGCGGCCCCCAGCGGTCGAGCGCGACACCGGCGACGAGGCTGAACGGCGAATAGCCGTAGTAGAACAGCCCGACCATCGACGCGACGCCCATGGCGGTGAGCCCGAACGCCTCGGAGAGTTGCGGGATCATCACGGCCGGCGCCGACCGCAGCGTGTACTGGTAGAAGTAGTACACCGCCGTGATCAGCCACGCGACCAGTCCGGTCCGCGCCAGTGAACTCTTGCTCATCGCACCGCCTTCCTTCTCGACGGCCCCCGGCCGTGCCTCAGCAGAGGACCACCGCCACCGCGAGGCCACCCTCCGACGTCTCCTTGTACTTGGAGTTCATTTCCTTTGCGGTCAACGCCATCGCCGCAACCGTCGTGTCGAAGTCGACGCGACGATTGGCCGGGATCTCGTTGCTCGCGATCATGAAGCCGGTCCATGCCTTCACGGCGCCGAAGCAGCAGCGCTCGATGCAGGGCACCTGCACGAACCCGGCCACCGGGTCGCAAGTCAACCCGAGGTGGTGCTGCAACGACGACTCCGCGGCATTGGCCACCACCTGCGGCGGGTAGCCCATGGCCTCGGCGACGAACGCGGCGCCCATGGCGGAGGCGACGCCGATCTCGGCCTGGCAGCCGCCTTCGGCGCCGGACAGCGTCGCATGGTGCTTGCACAGGTAGCCGATGCAGGCGGCAGCCAGGAAGCCGTTCTGCAGCTTGTCCTTGGGCAATGCGCGTCCGCCTTCACCGAGGACGTAGGCCACGGCAGGAATGACCCCTGCGGACCCGCCGGTGGGTGCGGTCACGACGAGGTGGCCGCGTGCATTCTCCTCGGACCCTGCCAGCGCGTACGCGGCGACGACGCCGATGCCGCGCTCGCGCTCGAACTTGTCTTCCATGGCGCGCTTGTAGACGTCGCCCGCCTTGGTCTTGAGCTTGATCGGGCCGGGCAAAGTGCCGACCGGTGCCGCGAGCCCGGCCTTGACGATGTTGACCATCGCGTTGTGTATCTTGTCGACGAAGGCGAGCACCTCGGCCTCGCTCTTCCCCGAGACCGCCACCTCGTTCGCGAGCACGACCTTGGAGATCGGCAGTTTGGTCCTCTCGCACTGCGCGATCAGTTCCTTCATGGTCGAGTAGGGGTACTTCGGCTGGCCCTTCTTCGGCGGCTGGTACCCCTTCCACTCGATGAAGCCGCCGCCCACCGAGTAATACTCCTGCCCAAGCAGCACCTGGTCGCCGGCGAGCAGCTTGCACGTCATTGTGTTGGGATGCGGGAATTCACCCTTGGGCGAGTCGTAGATGACGTCCTTGAGCGAGACGTCGAACGTCTTCGCGCCGAGCTTGACCGGGAACACCTGGTTCGGGTTCGACGCGAGGCTGTCGAGGAACGCGGGCTCGACCGTCGCGGGCTCCTTGCCGACGATGCCGGCGAGCGCGGCGCGCTCGGTGCCGTGGCCCTTGCCGGTCGCGCTCAGGCTTCCGTACAGATGCACCTTCAGGGCGGTGGCCCTGGCGAGTTGCTCGGCCGGCAGCTTCGTGCAGCGCTGGTAGAAGTCGTACGTGATGCGCATCGGGCCGATCGTGTGCGAACTCGACGGGCCCGGCCCGACCTTGTAGAACTCGTCCAGCGTCGTCATCACGGGGCCCTTCGCGCGCTTGACGACGTCGAGGTCGGGTGACATCCCTGTCATAGGCGGCGGAGTGGCCGATGCGGCCGCCGCCGCGCGCGCCACCGGCGTCACTGCCTGTCCCGTCAGGACAGCCATGGCGCTCACCAGCGCACTGCGCATCAGGAATGCACGCCGGTCGATGCCGGCAGGCGGCGTCTGGTCGTTCAGGCGATCAAAGGACGCTTCAGGCAGCTGTGTACTTTCGCGATCGCTCGTCATGGTTGGTCCTCTTGCTGAGTTCGTTCCGCGGCTTCGGTCGGACCCGTGTGCAACATCGGCGCAACGTGATCGTGTTGACCCTGGCGCTGCCGGGCTGCGTCGCCGCCCAGCACTTGAGATCACTCTAACGCCGTCGTGCAACCGTGGTGTTTTCTGATGTGACAACGGGGCTGTCCCAACATTGTTCAGCGGCTCACGTCTAACCACCTGATGTGGCAACGCAAAGCGCGCTTTCAGCGATGTTAACGATTTCACGTGCGGAGGATGCCATCGTCGCCCCCGGGATAGACCCCTGAGTTTCGGACGATGCATACGGGAAAGCTGCTGTTCGCTCAACTGATGGAACATCTCCCGCTGATGGTGTTCGAGCGCTGCGTGGCCCGGTACGGCGGCCACCACAAGGTGAAGAGTTTCCGTTGCCGGGACCAGTACCTGTGCATGGCGTTCGCGCAGCTGGCCTTTCGCAAGAGCCTGCGGGACATCGAAGCGTGCCTGCGCTCGCAAGCCGAGAAGCTCTATCACATGGGGATTCGCGGCCAGGTCGCGCGCAACACGCTCGCGAACGCCAACGCGACGCGCGACTGGCGGATCTGTGCCGACTTCGCTCAGCGTCTGATCGGGATTGCCCGCAAACTCTATGCGGACGAGCCGTTTGCGGTGGATATGAGCAATACCGCATACGCGCTCGATTCGACCACCATCGACCTGTCGCTGTCGTTGTTTCCCTGGGCACCGTTTCGAACCACCAGGGCCGCGGTCAAGATGCACACGCTGCTCGATCTGCGCGGCAACATTCCCTCGTTCATTCACATCAGCGACGGGAAGCTCCACGACGTCAACATCCTCGATCAGCTGGTCCCGGAAGCCGGAGCCTTCTACGTGATGGATCGCGGCTACATCGACTTCGCTCGGCTGTATCGCCTGCACCAGGCCGGCAGCTTCTTCGTCACGCGGGCGAAGAAGAATATGGACGCGCAGCGGCGCTGCTCGCACCCGGTGGACCGCGCCAGCGGCGTGATCTTCGACCAGACGCTCGTGCTGCAGGGGTACCCGGGGTCGCGCGAGGGCCAGAGGGTGTTCACGCTGCAAATGCCAACATCGGCCGCCTGGACGTCCTATCCGCCAGCCCCGATGCTTTTCGCCCCCTCAATGATCGTGATGCCGGTAAGACACCGACTTCGCGTACTCCGTCGCGATCACGTACAGCACCGTCAAGCCGACGATCGCCGCCAGCAACGGCGCCGGCAGCGGCACGAAGCCGAACATCGACGACGCCGGCAAATACGGCAGCACCAGCGCCAGCGCGATTACTCCGATCGTGCTCCACAGCAGGAAATTTCCCGGCCGGCTGCGCCAGAACCGGTGCCGGGTGCGGATCACCAGCGCGATCACCAGCTCGGTCAGCAGCGACTCGATGAACCAGCCGGTCCGGAATTCGTCGGGCCCGGTATGGAACACCAGCAGCAGGATCGCGAACGCCAGGAAATCGAACAGCGAACTCACCAGCCCGAACGACACCATGTAGTTGCGGATGAACCGCAGGTTCCAGCGCCGCGGTTTGCGCACCCAGTCCGGGTCGACGTTGTCGCTGGCGATCGCCGCCGCCGGGATATCGGACAGGAAATTGTTGAGCAGGATCTGCGGCGCCAGCAGCGGCAGGAACGGCAGGAAGATCGACGCCGCCGCCATGCTGAACATGTTTCCGAAGTTGGCGCTGATGGTGGTGAGGATGTACTTGAGCGTGTTGGCGAAGGTAGTGCGGCCGCCGTCGATGCCCTCGCGCAACACATCGAGGTCCTGCTTCAGCAACACGAAATCGGCGGCATCCTTCGCGACGTCGACCGCGGTATCGACCGAGATGCCGACGTCGGCCGCGTGCAGCGCCGGCGCGTCGTTGATGCCGTCGCCCAGGTAACCGACCACGTGGCCGGACTTCTGCAGCGCCAGGATGACCCGCTCCTTCTGGTTCGGATCCACCTCGGCGAACAGCGTGGTGCGGGCGGCGACGTTCCACAGTGCCTCGTCGCGCAACTGGTCCAGTTCACGGCCGGTGAGCGCGCCCTCGATCTTCAGCCCGACCGCCTCGGCGACGTGCAGCGCCACCTGCAGGTTGTCGCCGGTGATCACCTTGATGGCGACGCCGCGTGCCGCCAGGTCGGTAATCACCTGCGCGACCCCGGCCTTCGGCGGATCGAAGAACAACAGGAAGCCCACGAACACCAGCTCCTGCTCGATATCACGCGCATAGCGGTCGGAACCGGCATCGACCGGGCGTTGCGCCACGCCCAGCACCCGGAAGCCCTGCGCACTCCAGGCATCGAACTGCGCGTCGATCCGCGCGCGTGCGGCCGCATCCAGCGGCTCGACGGCGTCGCCACGCCACTGCTGGCTGCACAGGTCCAGCACGTTGCGCAGCGCCCCCTTGGTGATCAGCAGGCGCGCGTCGCCGCCGTCGGTCACCACCACGCTCAGCCGCTTGCGCACGAAATCGTAGGGAATCTCGTCGATCTTCCGCACCGCGCCGCTGTCGATCTTCACGGCATCCGCCGCCGCGCCGATCGCGTCGTCCAGCGGGTTGTTCATCGCCGTCTGCAAGCGGGCGTTGATCGCGGCCAGGCGCAGCACTGCGGCCGATGGCTTGCCGTCGATGTCGAGCGCGCCATCGAGACGCACCACGCCCTCGGTGAGGGTGCCGGTCTTGTCGGTGCACAGCACGTCCATGCCGCCGAAATTCTCGATCGCGTTCAGCCGGCGGACGATCACGCCGCGCTTCGCCATCTGCAGGGCGCCGTGCGCCAGCGTGATGCTGATGATCGCCGGCAGCAATTCCGGTGCGAGCCCCACCGCGAGCGCCAGCGCGAACAGCAGCGAGTCCACCGGCGGCTTGTCGAGCAGGATGTTGGCGGCGAGCACGACCAGCACCATCGCCACCATCACCTGCGTCAGCAGGTAGCCGAAGCGCTGGATCCCGCGCTCGAATTCCGTTTCCGGCGGCCGCAGGCTCAGCCTGTCGGCGACCTGGCCGAACACCGTGCGGCGGCCGGTTTCCACCAGCAGCACCCGCGCCGATCCGCTGCGCACGCTGGTGCCCATGAACACGGTGTTGGTGCGCGCGGCAATCCCGGCATCGGCCGCCACTGGCGCCGGAATTTTTTCCATCGGGAAAGTTTCACCGGTGAGCACCGCCTGGTTGACGAAGAAATCGTCGGCTTCCAGCACCAGGCCGTCGGCCGGCACCAGGCTGCCGGCGGTGAGCAGGACGATATCGCCGGGCACCAGGCTTTCGGCGGGCACCTGTTGTTCAACGCCGTCGCGCAGCACCCGCGCGCGCAGCGTCACGTGTGAGCGCAATTTCGCAATCGCGCTGCTGGCGCGGTATTCCTGCACGAAACCGAGGATGGCGCTGCCGAGCACCACGACGATGATGATCGCCGCGTCAGTCCACTCGCGGACGATCGCCGACACGGAGGCCGCGAACAGCAGGATCAGCACCAGCGGGCTGCGCAACTGGTCCAGGAACAGCCGCAGGGGCGACGCCTGGTCGCGATCCTGCAGGCGGTTGGGGCCGTGGACGGCTTGTCGTTCCGCGACCTCGGCACCGCTCAGCCCGCGCTCGCGCGCCGACAACGCGGCGAGCAACTCAGGTGCGGCGAGGCGCCACCAGTCGACAGGCGTCATGCAGTCGGCCCCGGGATGAATGACGTGGCGGTTGCCGGAGCATAGCGCAACGATTCAGCGGGGCGGGCGTGGCGAGCAAGGGCGAGAGTGTCGCCCCTGAGGGGGCCCCTACGGGGCGAGGGCGGCGCGGTTCTTGAACTCGGCGTGCAGCTAGCCGTCGTCGCCGAACAACTTCTCGCGCCACTCGGCTTCGAGCGCGCGGGTGTTGTGCTTGCCCGGGTGGAAGCCGCGACGGTGGAACAGCGGCATCTTCGGCAGGATCTTCGTCACGAATCCGCCGCGGCGGCCGCCAGCAGGCGCTCGCGCTGCGAGTTGCCGACCCGCTCGTACACGTCCGATGCGTTGCAGGGAGATCCCGTGGAGCCGATACCGTTTCGACTGGTCGCTCGTGACTGGTGCGTGGATTCGAGCCTGCTGCTCGACCGGATGCCGGCGCTCATCGAGTTCGAGTCGGTGTAAGTCAATCAAGTGACGGCGGGTGACCCGTGTGTGCTCTACACGTTACGATGCGCAGTCTATGCGGCGCGGACGGAGAAGCCGAAGGCAGAGTTGCTCAAGTGGTGGAACTGGAAGGTACGCACGCTGGCGCGACCATGAACAAGGACCGTCGTCGGGAAGTGCTCCGGCTCGTTCGTGAGCAGTTCCAACTCGACTGGCAGGGTATTCACGGCGTCCCTCACTGGGCAAGGGTGCGCTGGAACGGCCTCAACATTGCGGCGGTGAACGGCGCCCGTGCCGACATTGTGGAACTCTTTGCGTTCCTGCACGACTGTCAGCGGCATCACGATGGGCGTGATCGCGAGCATGGCATGCGGGCAGCAGACTTCACGATGACCCTGGATCGGCAATTGCTCAGACTAGACCGGTCGGGACTCGAGCTGCTCACGTATGCGGTTCGCTATCACAGCGACGGTCTGACGGAGGCTGACATCACGGTCCAGACGTGTTGGGATGCCGACCGGCTGGATCTGGGGCGGGTGGGTATCACTCCCCGGCCGGATCGACTGTGCACCGAGGAAGCGCGGGATCCGGTGCTGCTCGATCTTGCGTACCGGCGAAGCGTGCGCTGAGCGCGAGGCCGGGAACGCTGGAACCGGAGTTTGTGAGGGACGGCGACGTATCCCGTCGGGTGCGGGTGGCAGGATGCGTGACAGGGAGGTAGTTGACGTGCCAAAGAAGAAGGCGACGCTCTCGAAGAGCCGGTTCAAGCTCGTGGTCGAGTGTCCGACCAAGGTGTACTACAGCCTCGATCGGCGCTACGTGAACACCAAGATCGAGGACGAGTTCCTGCAAGCACTTGCCGATGGCGGGTACCAGGTGGGGGAGCGCATGAACGAGGAATCGACAGAGGCCTGGTGGGATCCGGAGTCGCCCGCTTACGACGCGCGACGGGCCGGGTCCCATCACCAAGTGGCAGAGGCTGCACCAGGCGTTGCTGGTGCAGCAGACGCGTGATCGATGTGCAAACAACGTCGTCGCGTTTATAGCCGACGCAATGGCCCCCGCCAGATATCTGAACAATCGCGAGGTGTTTGAAACGAGGCGTGCCGCGCTGAATGAGGCACTCGCTTTCGTGGGAATTTCCGTGCGTGACGACGGCAACGTCGAACGACGTGACGCCGCTAGGACTCTATCGGAAGCGGAGGGCCGGGCGTCTCTCCTACGTCGCGCGTTGCAGGATCGTAAGGTGCATCCTGAGGTTCTGAAATTCTGCCGGGCTGAGCTGCTCGAGGACAACTACTTCCACGCGGTGCTGGAGGCAACGAAGAGTGTCGCGGACCGGCTGCGCGGGCTGACCGGCCTGACCGAAGATGGCAGTGAGCTTGCTGATAAGGCCCTAATGCTGGGTGCCGCAGGTCATCCTCGGCTCGCGGTAAACGCCTGTAGTGAAGAGTCCGAACGAAGTGAACAGAAGGGTTTCGCCTGGCTTGTAAAGGGGCTGTTCGGCGCGTTTCGAAATCCAGCAGCACATTCCCCACGGATTTCTTGGACGATCAGCGAACAGGACGCCCTGGACATACTTTCGACGATTTCCTACGTGCACCGGCGACTGGACAGTGCGGTGCGGACGCACGTGGTCTGAACCGGCGTCGTAATGACGCCTAGTCGCAACGCGACCCTTGGTCAGTGAGCCTTCTGGCAGGCGTTACCGAAATTGCAGCAGGGGCTTACCGAAAATGCACCTCAGCGACAGTTGTGCCAGATCGCCAAGCGTCGTAGCGGTGAGAAGTAAACATAATATACATTATGCGTACCAGTGACACATACCGAACGGGAAATGGGCAATTGCACCTCCTTTGTTCACACGGTAGCCTGATTCAATATCTATTCAATATCTATTCATCCATCCCATGCTACCCCGGGACCGCGTCCTGCATCTTCTGCTCACTGCTCGTCAAGGACTCAGTGCGCTTGAGATCCGTCGTCGCCTGGGAACGAACATGAGTCAATCCACGCTGTGGCGTGTTCTGGACGGGCTACGCGCTGAAGGCCGGGTTGCGGTTGACGGGCGTGCGCGCGCCACCCGGTACCACGCCGCAGATGGCGTCGACCTGCCGGCATTGCGCAGCCGCCGCCTGCACCAGCACGTGGCACAACGACTGGGCCAGGATCCCGATCTGCGGAATGTGGCGCGGGCTCGGCTCGAACGGCTACGGCAGGTAAACCCACATGGCCGCACATATCACGATCGATGGGCCGCACTGCTGGACGGCCCGTTGCCCTTGCTCCTGCGGGTTCTCACAGAGCCGTCTCAGGCTTCCGACGACCTGCGCAAGGAATCACCCTTTACGGTGCTTGTCGACGCCGTGGAACGCGAGCGCATCTTCCGCGACTTGCGTGTCTCCTGATTCAACATGCAGCGTCAGCAACTACAGCACGTCATCCTGGAAATTGGGGAGCGGTTTGATCTTCGCGATTTTCACATCATTGGTTCCGCTGCCATCCTCGCGGTGATGGCCGAGCCGCCACCCGGAGCCCTGACGGCAACTCGCGATATCGACGTCCTGCCACCGGGCGACGACGACCGGCTGGCGGATCGTATTTCCTTCGTTCTCGGGGAAGCCAGCGACTTCGACCGCGAGCATGGCTACTACGCCGAGGCTGTGAGTCGGCGGACGCCTGCGTTCGCGCCGACCGACTGGGAAACCAGGGCGATTCCGGTCCGCGTGGCTCAATACACGGGCTGGTGCATGGAGCCACACGACCTCGTGCTCAGCAAGCTGGGTGCGGGTCGTGACAAGGACCTCGACTTCGCCCGCGCAGCAGCGGCCCTGGGGCTCGTTTCCCGGGAGGAGCTTAT
>WBZL01000095.1_pt1 | contig 84814 bp, 89 predicted proteins | sample 5204291 | NCBI WGS metagenome assembly WBZL01 (sample SAMN12344345, study PRJNA552823) | activated sludge metagenome | biome: Activated sludge suspended growth; feature: Nitrification reactor; material: Wastewater; isolation source: activated sludge from nitrification reactor of wastewater...
TCTACGAAGCGATCTGTGAGAAGCGGGCATTGTTCGGAGAATGGCTGTTCTCCTACCTGCTCTTTCGTGACAACCCTAAGCGCGCCGACTATCCCCGCCTGTTCAAACCGGTTTTCGAGCAGATTGCGCGGGAAAGCGGACATCCGGAGTCGTTCTTCGAGGAGATGGCTCTACGCACGGCCCCGCAGTTTCTGACCGCCGCGATGACCGGGATTGATTGGGGGCAGTATCGGCTCGTCGGGTTCACCTCCACCTTCGATCAAAATGTGGCCAGCCTCACGATGGCCAAATTGATCAAGGATCTCTACCCTGAGGTGAAGATCGTGTTCGGCGGCGCCAATTACGACGGCGAGATGGGATTGGAGTTCTTTCGAGCCTTTCCGTTCATCGACCACGTGGTTGTCGGTGAGGGCGAAGTGACGTTCCCCGCGTTGGTCGATTACGTGCTGAGTGGCTCGACCGGCCCTTGCCCGAACGGCGTTATCTATCGAGAGCATGGGGAGGTGCGGTTCACCCCGAATACGGCCCTCTTCACCGAGTTCGCTCAAACCGGACCGCCGGACTACGACGACTATTACCATCTCCTTGCCGAACTCGGCACCGAAGCCTCCCGCGGGTTGGACCGCATTCTGCTCTATGAAGGGTCCCGCGGCTGTTGGTGGGGGGAGAAGCACCATTGCACGTTCTGCGGGCTGAATGCACAGAGTATGAAGTTTCGGGCCAAATCCCCTGAACAGGTCGCGCAAGAGATGACCGCCTTATCGAACCGGTACGATACGATCCGCTTTCGGCTGGTGGATAACATTATCGACATGAAGTATGTCGACAACCTGTTCGGACGGTTCGCGGCCGAGCATTGCGATCTGGATGTGTTTATCGAGACCAAGAGCAATCTGCAGAAGAGCCAGATCCGGACCCTGGCCGTCGGGGGCGTGAAGTGCATGCAGCCCGGCTTGGAAAGCCTCAGTCTCTCGCAGCTCAAAGCGATGGACAAGGGCGTGACGCCCATGCAGAACATCGTCTGCCTCAAGTGGAGTAGTTATTACCGGGTGGCAATCTCCTGGAATATTCTGCTGGGCTTTCCCGGGGAAACGAATGAAGACTATCGGCGGCAGATCGATCTGTTGCCGTCGCTGTTCCACTTGCAGGCGCCCGAGGCGTCCGGGAAATTCTGGCTGCAACGGTTCAGCCCCTACTTTACGAAGCCGCATGAGTACGGGGTGCGCATCACAGGTCCAGGGACCGCCTACGAATATGTGTACGATGCGGCGCGCGTCGATCTGCGTAAGATCGCCTACGATTTCGAGTATGAACTCGACGACTGGCCTGTGGATCCGCACGTCTATCAGGAGTTGATCGGCTTGGTTGAGGAATGGCAGCGGCGCGCGCGCAGTAACGACCGGCCGTTCTTGTATTTCTCGAAGGCCATGGACTACGTGACGATTTATGATGGGCGCGATCCGCAGATGCCGACGAGACGACGGTACGATTGGCCTGCCTCGGGCATTATCGAGGTGTGCAATGAGGCGGCAAAGAATCGCGAGCAGATTCGCACGGCATTACATGAGGCGAAAAGGGGCCGCGCCTTCTCGGAAGACGACCTGACCGAGGCGCTGAGCATCTTGACCAGTCGTCGCATCCTGTACGAAGAGCGCGGGAAGTACTTCACGCTGGCCATTCCCGAGCACGCCTATTACTGAGCGGGAGGGTCAATGGGCCGCCGGCTTCGCTCTCGCTTTGCTGAGACCTCGACCTACACATCCCGTGCGCTGCGGTCCTGTGCTTCCTGCGGCTGCCCCGGACAGGAGTATTGACGATCTCGCTCGACCGATGAGCCGCATGCTTTCGCCGGAGCCGAGGCGCCGCTGAAGGGTTACATCGACAATTTCTCGGCGACGTTCCGCATCTGGACGCCATGCACCAGCGAGGCGCCGCCGCGGATGGCGCAGGCCACGTGGACGACTTCCGTCATTTCTTCCGTGTTCGATCCCTTTTCCAGGCAGGCTTGTGTGTAAGCGTCGATGCAGTACGGGCACTGCACCGCATGGGCCACGCCAAGCGCAATCAACGCCTTCTCTCGTTCCGTCAGCGCGCCCTCGGCAAAGACGGCGCTGTAATAGCTCATGAACTTTTCCCACAAGACCGGGTTGCCCTTCCCCATGTCTCCGAATTTTCCAAGATCCTTCGAATGGTAATAGCAGTCCATGGATGACCTCACTGGTTGAATGGGTGTGATGATGCTCGCAGGGGCTTGGTGGCGATGGCCCGTGAGCGTCGCCTGGTGGCGTGGGGGGACTTATGCGTTGCCTGGTGGGGCTGGCTCGGTTTCGTTGAGCGCTTGGGAGAAGCGGTGCCCCACGATGGTGGTGACCTTGTTCATCAACTCGCCGAGTTCCTTCCACTCATCCGCGCTCAAATCGGCTTTAATCTGCGGATGCAGCGCCCATTCGGCATTGACGAGTTTGCCTTTGCGTGACACGTGCACATGCAGCAACTCCACATCCCACACATCCTGATTGTTGGCAGGTGAAGCGCCGGGTTTTTGTGGGGGAACTTGACTGGCCATGCTGCATGCACTCCTTTGCGCGAGCGGATAAGAGCAGCATGATACCCCATCACCTGTCGCGCTGTACATGGGATCTCAGGCCGGTGACGCGGCCGTGCAGCTATGTGGATGAGCCTGAGTCCGTGCGCTGGTGGATGGCGTCGAGGAGCTGCCGGTGGATGCGGCCGTTGGTGGCCACGAGTTCCTGTCCATAGAGCGAGAAGCGGTTTGTGGTGAATCCCGACACGACGCCTCCTGCTTCCCGCACCATCACGATCCCGGCTGCCATATCCCACGGGCTCAGTTTTACTTCCCAATAGCCGTCGAATCGTCCCGAAGCCACGTAGCAGAGATCCAGTGCCGCCGAACCGGTACGTCGAATAGCCTGGGCGCGGAGGGAAATGCGTGAGAAGTGGTCGAGATTATTGTCGGCCGTTTCACGAATATTATAGGCGAAGCCGGTGACCAGCAACGACCGCTCCAGCTCGTCGATCGGCGACACGCAGAGGCGCTCGCCATTCAGATAGGCCCCCTCCCCTACAATGCCGGTAAAGAGCTCCCGACGTACCGGATCCGACACCACGCCGAGGATGCATTCCCCGTGATATTCCAGGCCGATCGACACCGCATAAAACGGAAAACCGTGGGCGAAGTTGGTCGTGCCGTCCAGGGGGTCGATAATCCACTGATAGGGTGAGTCGGGTGATCCGTCTTGTCCGCGTTCTTCCGCCAGAATGCGATGAGAAGGATGCGCCGAAAGAATCGTACGGACAATACAGTCCTCTGCCTGACGATCCGCGTCGGTCACGAGGTTGATCGCGGCCTTGTAGTCGATGCGAAACCCGGATTTGGCGTAGTTCAAGAGCACGGTTCCGGCCGCCTCAGCTGCACGGACTGCCGTTGCTAGATAGGTGGAGCGTTCATCAGCGGAAGGAATGTGTGTAGCTTGCATAGAAGCTGCATCCTAACACGACATCACATTCCGTGCGCCTACGCACCAGACATTTTTCGAGTGAGCACTCTAAGATATTGATAAATAAAACTATTAGAAAAGCTTTTTCTTGCATGACAAGGCTTGGTTAGGCATTGTGTGCATTCTGCTTGTATAGGCGAGAAGTGCGAACAAATAGTTATTTTCAGTTACTTGACAGATTTTGAATCACTTGCTATAAAGCAAGTATGCTTTAGTGAGGTCTTGCTTGTGGAAGAATTGACCGACATTCTGGTTGGCCTGGAACAGCGAATCAGCGCCTACCGGAATCGCTACCAGGAACTTGAGAAGAAGCGACGTCGGCTCGACGATGAAATCGCGATGATCAAGAAGTACTTGGAACTCGCCGAAACGCTGTATCGTGTTGAAGCAGATAAGGCCAAATTGGCCAGCCTCTCCAGCCAAATTATCACCGACGAAAAAGGCATCCGTCCGCTTCCCGTCACGGATGTCACCGATCAGTCGCGTGAGATCCTGCTTGGAAAAAGCAAATATGTCGGGAAAAGCGTTCCGGAAGCGGCCTATCAAATTCTTCGGGAGGCCAGTCGGCCGATGCATGCGAAGGAGCTGTTGCAACGCCTCCTGGAGGGTGGGTTGCAGATCAAGGGGAAGACGCCGTTGACCTCCGTGGCCACGTCATTGAAGCGGGATAAGCGTTTCCAAAAAGTCGGACCCAATACCTTTGCGGTCACGACGCAGCAGGAATTGACAGCGGTAGTGTGAGTGGGCCGAGGAAGTTCATATCAACTTTAATGTGTGAAGGGAGGTGAGAGTCTTGGCAACGAAGAAGGCAGCGAAGAAACCAGCGAAGAAGGCAGCGAAGAAGAAGTAAGTCCTGCCAGGATTTGCACGCCGGGGGTAAGGCCACTTACCTCCGGCGTTTTTTTATGCCCAAACACACAACGCGACGATCACCGGCTGTCGCTGGTGGATCGCAAGTGTTGCGTGGAGAGGCGCTAGGTGGAGCAGTTAAATTGCGAGTGAAGGCGCGGGGCGAAGGAGTCCGAGAGATGCGCGCGATTCCGGTGCGGCAACCGCATGTTCCCCAGTGATTAGTGCCCATTTATCGCGCTGAAGGAGGATTTGTTCGACGAGCTTCGTATGCATCGCGTGGCCGGACCGTTCAGCCACAATGTGCCCAATAAACGGAAACCCGAGCAGGGCGATGTCACCGATCAAGTCCAGCACCTTATGCCGGACGAATTCGTTCGAGAAGCGCAGGCCGGACTCATTCACGACGCCCTCTTTGGACAGCACGATGGTGTTATCCAGCGTCCCACCTTTTCCGAGTCCCCTCGACCACAGCGCTTCAACTTCATGGAGAAAGCCGAATGTGCGTGCCTGTGCGATGTCCTGTTCGAACGCCTGGGCGGAGCAGGTATAGGTGTAGGATTGGGTCTGGATCAGAGGGTGATCGTAGTGAATGGAGTACGTAATTTTCGGCGTTGACGAGGGTTCGATCCTCACCCGTTTGGATCCGTCCACCACCTCGATGGGTTGCATGATCTTGACGTAGGATTGCCGCCGGGTTTGCGGGATGATGCCGGCCGAGCGGATCAGGCGAACGAAGGGGTTGGCGCTCCCATCGAGCACGGGCACTTCCCCTGCATCCACTTCTGCGTAGACGTTGTCGACTTCCATGCCCACCAACGCGGCAATGAGGTGTTCGATCGTCTTCACTTGGTGGCCGTTGACGCTGATCGCCGTGCAGAGTTCTGTCGGGACCTTATTGGAGATCGAGGCAGGGATGAGCGTTTCTTCTGATCCGTGCCGATAGATGAAGGCGATGCCGGTGTTTGGGGGGGCCGGACGAAGAGTCAGTGTGACCGGCTGGCCTGAATGAAGCCCGACGCCCGAACATGAAACTGCAGAGCCGATCGTTTGCTGAAACCGCACGGTGCCTCCTTCGTATAATCCAGCACTGGTTCTAGCAATGCCTGTGCCAACTGAATTAATGGTCGTAAGACATTGATGTATAAGAAATATCGCTTGGCACTGCGCAATAGGGACTGTTGCCAAAAAACCACAATTGTATCTTTTGCTGAAATGGGAACACCACGAAAGTAGCGGAGTTTCAACGAGTTACTTGGCGAGGTCCATGGACTGAGCTCGGCTCGTCACCAACGGGCCCGCGGGTTCCTCCGGCAGGCGGAGACCTTTCCTGGGTGACTGGCTCTTGGTTATGGTCGTGGCTCTAATTCAATAAGGCCTTTCCGAATCGCGAGAATTGCGGCTTGGGTACGGTCGTACACCTGCAGCTTATGGAAGATATTGCGGACATGGTTCTTGACGGTTTTCTCGCTTAAATCCAAACTATTCGCAATCTCTTTATTCGTTTTTCCGTCGGCAACCAGCCGCAAGACGGTGATTTCGCGTTCGGTCAGGTCGTGCTCGACCCACGCCGGTTTTTTTCCCTTCTTTTGCGACATGAGTGAGAACTCAGCGAGGATCTTGCTGGCGACCGACGGGTGAATGAGCGATTCCCCCCGATAGATCGCTCGAATAGCCGCGACGATTTGCGAGGACTCCGAGTCCTTGAGCAAATAGCCTGTGGCCCCGGCTCGCACGAGATCGAAGATGTACTGTTGTTCTTCGTACATCGTCAGGGCCACGATGCCCATGTGGGGAAATTCGCGTTTGATTTGGCGAGTGGCTTCAATGCCGCCCATGCGCGGCATACTGACATCCATCAAAATGACATCCGGCTCGAGTGTCTTGGCCTTCTCGACCGCTTCCGCGCCGTCCTGCGCTTCTCCGACCACGTTAATGTCGTCTTTGGTCTTGAGGATGGCCGCCAGGCCTTCCCGCACCACACGATGATCGTCGGCGATCAGGACTTTAATTTTTTCCATGACGAATCGTCTCCTTGTCGGCTAACGGGATGCGCAGCACGATTCGCGTGCCGCGCCCTTTCTTCGAATCGATCGTCGCCTCGCCGCCTACCAGTCGCGCCCGCTCTAAGATGCCGCGAATGCCGAAATGATCCCATTTTTCCGGATCGCGAAGCACGGCGTCCATGTCGAACCCAATTCCGTTGTCGGAAATGGTCACTTGCAGTAAGTCGAGGCGAATGTCCAGTTGAACCGACACCCGCCTCGCCTTGGCGTGTTTCTGGACGTTCGACAACGCTTCCTGGACGATCCGAAACAGGAAGATTTTCGTGCGAGGGAATAAAATCGTCTCGTCTCCGGTGACGGAAAACGCGGTGTTGATGTGGTACTGCGTTTCATAGGATTTCAGATAATTCGTCAGTGCCGGGATGAGCTCCATTTTATCGTACTGGAGGGGGCGCAAGTTGAAGATCACCTGTCTGGCCTCTTGAATGGCCAACTTGAGCTGGGCTTTCGACTCCCGGATCGTGGCGAGACTGGCTTTGGGATTCTTGCGGAGGAGTTCTTGGGACAATTCCAGCTTGAAGTTTACGCCGGCGAGACTTTGCACCAGCCCATCGTGGATTTCGCAGGCGATCCGCGTCCGTTCTTCTGTGACTGCCGCCCCGGTCTCTTTGACATAGAGACGGTAGAGGGATTGGTACTTGTTCAACGCCTTTTCGATATCGGCGGTCGCGCGGATGCGAGCCTCAATGAGTTGCCACATGAACTTCGCGCTGGCTCCGCCGATCACCGAGACACCCCTGCGGCGGATGTCCTGCAGGTATTCGCCGACTTCCGGATTGCCCGACACATCGATGACCAGATCGACAGGACCCATGGTCATGAGCTTCCGGTAATGGCGTGTGACGCGAATGCGTAATCGGCGGGCGAGGCCGAGGCCCGGTGCCTGCGCGCTGATATCCGCAACCCCGACGATGCGTACCAGCGGGTCGTTGGCAAAAATCTCCATGAGGGCTGTACCGCCGCGTCCGGCGCCGATGATGGCCACATGCGTCGCTCCGGGTGTCGGCCGTGTGGTGGGCCGAGGGACTGCGCGGCGCGCTTGGGTGGTTTTGGCGGTTGGCATGTGTGTCGGCAATGGTGGAACGGAGGTCGCTCCGCGGTTGCTGCCTCGTTTCTGTCCGGACTGACACTGAACGAATCAATTCGACGCAGCGAGAAAGAGGGGGAGGGGCTAACGTTCCCGGCGCTGCTGGGCCAGAGATTTGATCTCGTCCATGAACTGGTCGATATCCTTAAACTCTCGGTACACCGAGGCGAATCGCACGTAGGCCACCTGATCGAGCTGGGACAGTTCCTTCATCACTTCCTCGCCGACGGCGGTGCTCTCGATTTCAGTTTCCCCCATATCCTGGATGCGTTTTTCGATACGGTCGGTGACGGCTTCGATGGTCGCGGTGCTGATCGGCCGTTTCTCGCAGGCCTTCTTCAATCCCGAGACAATCTTGCTTCGATCGAATGGCTCTCGTCGTCCATCCTTCTTCACGACGGCCGGCATGGTTTCTTCGACTCGTTCGTACGTGGTGTACCGGCGTTTGCACGACAGGCATTCGCGCCGCCGACGGATGACCTCACCTTCCTTGGCCATCCGCGAGTCGACGACTTTGTCCTCGACATCGTCGCAGAAAGGACACTTCACTGGCGAACGTCCTGCCTAAGCGGGAGACGAATCGTAGGCATGAAAGATGGGGAAACGGTTGCACAATGTCTTCGCCTGCGCACGGACCTCGTTCTGCACCTGTTGGTCTTGAGGATGCTGCAAGACCCGATCGACTAGCGTCACAATTTCGCGCATCTCGGCCTCACGCATTCCTCGCGTGGATACGATAGGACTCCCGATCCGGATGCCGCTGGACACGGCAGGCGGTTTTTCATCGTAGGGGATGGCGTTCTTGTTGACGATGATGCCGGCAGCATCCAAGGCGGCGTCGGCTTCTTTTCCCGTGATACCCTTGGGGGTCAGATTGACCAACATCAGGTGCGTATCGGTTCCACCCGACACGATCTTGTAGCCGCGTTCGATCAGCCCCTGTGCCAACGTGCGGGCGTTGGCCACCACCTGTTGCTGGTAGCGCTTGAACGCGGGAGACATGGCTTCCTTGAAGGCGACGGCTTTGGCGGCGATGACATGCATGAGCGGGCCGCCTTGCAGGCCCGGGAAAATAATCTTGTCGACGGCCTTGGCGTGCTCGGCTTTGCACATGGTGACGCCGCCGCGTGGGCCTCGGAGGGTCTTATGCGTGGTGGTGGTCACGAAGTCTGCATAGGGAACAGGGTTGGGATGCAAGCCTGCTGCGATCAATCCGGCAATGTGCGCAATGTCCACCAACAGATAGGCACCGACCGACTTGGCGATTTCTTGGAACTTGGCAAAATCGAGGGTGCGGGCATAGGCGCTGGCGCCGACGACCAGCATGCGCGGACGACATTCTTCGGCGATCTTACGGACCGCCGCATAATCGATGGTTTCCGTCTGCCGGTCCACCCCGTAGGAAAACGCGCGGAAAATGATGCCGGAAAAGTTCACCTTGCTGCCGTGGGTGAGGTGCCCCCCTTGCGCGAGGTCGAGGCCGAGGATGGTGTCGCCGGGTTTCAGCACGGCCAGGTAGGCGGCCATGTTGGCTTGCGATCCTGAGTGCGGTTGCACGTTGACGTGTTCTGCCCCGAAGATCTGCTTGGCACGGTCGATCGCGAGGCGTTCGACCGTATCGACATGCTGGCATCCGCCATAGTAGCGTTTGCCAGGGTACCCTTCCGCATACTTATTGGTCATCAGGCTGCCCTGAGCGGCCAGCACGGCAGGACTCGCAAAGTTTTCCGACGCAATCAGCAGCAACTTATCCCGTTGCCGTTGTTCTTCGGCCACGATGGCTTCGTACGTTTCCAGGTCGGTTGACTTCAACGCGTCCAATGACCCGATCAGATCCTGCATGTTTCCTCCGAGCGTGGTCCCGGTCCGGCGGCCACGCGTCATCGCATCGCGGATTAGGCCGTGGGAGCGGCTTCTTCTGTCTCGTCTTGTTTCTTGACCACGTGAACGGCGATCGTGGCAGTCACTTCGCGCGGGAGCTTCACGGCAATCGCGTGGGTACCCAGTTCCTTGATGGGCTGCGCGAGCTGAATCTTGCGACGGTCCACGGTAAAGCCTTGTTCGGCCAGACCTTCTGCGATGTCCTTCGCCGTCACCGACCCGAACATTTTGTCGTCTTTGCCGACCTGGGCTGCGATCGTGATGGACACGGTCGACATCTTCTTGCCGTGAGCCTCGATTTCCAGCTTTTCCTTTTTGGCTTTCTCGGCGGCGGAGCGCTTCGCATGTTCGAATTCTTTGATGTTCCGGCTATTGGCTTCCACAGCCTTCTTGCGAGGCAGGAGGTAGTTCCGGGCAAACCCGTTGGAGACGTCCAAAAGATCGCCGAGATCGCCCACGCCTTCGAGTGTTTCCTGGAGAATCACCTTCATACTGCAACTCCTTCTGTTGGAAAGGGAAAAAGCATACTGACGGGCTGGGCAAAAGTCAATTGATCCCGAGCTGCCGGTGTGGGATTTCTTGTGGGCGCTCCCAAGCGGAACGGATGTGTTGACAGCGCGGCTGTGCGACCGTGAGCCGGTCGGATCCGGCAGAGTCAGCAGACGACCCGGCTGGACAGGGTCTTTCGTAACTCTTTAAGATACGCTCCCGGTTCGGCGGTGGATGTCGCCGCAAAGGCTGGGAGCTTGCTCTTCCGCGCCCCGGACCACAGTCGGGAGTACGACGAGTTATGGTTGCTATGCCCGGCACTTTGCCGGATCTTCTCGAACAATTGGCCGTGACGCTTGAACGCGACGCCGCGCGCCTGACAGAAACAGGGCGCGATCAGCCGGTGACGGTCGAGCGTGGTCGGTTGCTTCAGACGGTCGGGAATCTGCATCTGTACGAGTTTTATGTGCCGCAGGATGTGGCGATCGGAGCCGACTTGTCGGTCACGCTGCTGCTGGGAGAGGAATCGGAGCCGACGGAAGGCATTATCTTGTGCCAAGACGGGCCGCGTCTGGTACTCCAGGTGTTCGACGCGATCGGGGATATGGTGCCAAGCGCCACGTTGGTTCCGGACACGAGCGGATTGGCACTTACGGCCAGTCGTCGCCTGGCAGAAATGAGCAAGGCCGGCTCGTCGTACACCTTGGGGCCGGCGGAACGGCTCCTACCGATCCTGGAAGCAGGGCAATCGGGAGATCGTGGCGCGCTCCAGGCCATGACGCCGACATCGGTCCTCACGCCTCTCTGGCTCGACGATCTGACCGCGCGCCGACAGAAGCTGGCCACGCTGGTGATCGAATTGATTCGGGGAAACAAGCGCATCCTGCTGGTGACGCCGGATCATCAGAGTGCCGATGCCGTGACGTTGGTTGCCGCACGGGCGATGAAGGCGGCCGGTCTCACGTTTAAGAGCTGGCTGAGTCGCTATGAGGTAGCCATCAGCAAAGAAAGTGGCGGTATTCCCTTGTCGGAATTGGGGTTCGAATCGCAGATGCATCAGTTTTACGCGAAATCGCGATCCGACAAGGCCGCACTTCGCAAGAAGTATGATCGGTTCCGGGAACTCACCCCGATTCTCGCGCATAAAGCCCAGAAACAAAAGGATCTCGATGAGGTGCGTCTGTTGGAGTGGCGCCTGGTGACCCAATTGAGCGAATACCAAGCCAAGATCAAGGAAATCGATGCGACCTTGGCCCAGTATGAACAACTCCCCATCTGGACGCGCCTGTCCATGCAGGCGGTGGGCAAGAATGTGGAGTCGTTGCGCGAGTACAAAGTCATCTACGAACGGTATAGCGCCGGGCTCCGAAAGGAGGTCGACATCGCCAAGCAGCGTATCGACGAACTCATTCCTGAAGCGACGGTTCCGAAGGAGATGAAGCCGGAGTTTGCCGAACTGAAGGACGATGTGATCCGTTTAGGCGGGACGAAAAAGATCCGCGAGTTGCTCGCGGCTCAGGAAGATACGAACCGGCAGGCATTTGTGCAGAACCGGCGGGTGATCGTCACGACAGCCGCACGCGTCGCTGCCGATCCCTTGTTTCGCAAGGTACGGTTCGATGTGCTGATTGCCGACGAGGCTCCTCGTATTCGATGTCCCTTCTTGCTGGCCGCCGCAGGACTGGTGCGTGAACGGATTGTGCTAAGCGGCGATTTGCGGGAGGTCGTTCCGCGCGGTGCCTGGGATCTCGACGTCGAGCTGCTCTCGGCCGGATGACAGGCGGCATCGGTAATCCTCCGGAGATTTTCCCGGGCTCACCTTGACGGGTTGAAATCGATCAGCGATAATCCCCCTTCATTCCCCGAGCCGAAGTGGCGGAACTGGCAGACGCACTGGTTTCAGGTACCAGCGCCCGTAAGGGTATCCGGGTTCAACTCCCGGCTTCGGCACCATCCCCCCTCAGCGGTCATCATTCTTCGCGCTACTTCTCAATAAACGACCGTCAGGTCTCCATCCGCTCTTTGAGGCAAGAGGTTTTTTCGCTTCGGCTAGGCCGGTGCGGCAGTGGTGGTCGCCCTATACTCTGTGCAGGGATGTCAGGCAGGGTTCGATGGTGCCACACGGGTTGGATCAGGATCCGACCGGAGTCATCAACCAATTGGTGATGTAGACATTCCGAACCTGTCCCTTGGGCAACAGTCTGTTTACCGTACGCTTGAGATCCTCGCGCAATGTGACGGATTGACCCGGCGCACGCAAGTCGTGAACGGGATAGGTGTGAAGCATCTCCATGATGTATCGATCGATCTGATCATGCCGCTCTCTGATGAGTGTGCCTGTTGCCGCGCGGTCGATCTCCACGGCGAGGTTCGCCTGGACATAATAGAACCGTGTTCCGTCATCCACCGGGGCCACAATGGCCGGGAGGTTGATGGTGAGGGCTGCCGATGTTGGTGAAGGTTCGGAGGAAGGCTTGCTGCTCAGAGAAAGCGTGCGCGGGATCAGGTCTGGGGAGGAGAGCCCGCCCAGGTAGCCGACCACCAAGAGGATGCAGGCGATGGTGAAGAGCAGCGCGAGGGAAATGCGCAAGGTCATGTTCATGGTGTCACTGACTGGGTGCGTCGATTGTTCAGTGGTGTCGTTCAGGGGCCGGACTTGCCTTCCGGATAATCGTACCACCTGCTGCCTAAATGTCAGTACGTAGTCGATACGGGTCCCGTACTGGGTAAATGCCCAGGCGTTCGGAGACCGTGTCGGAATACTCTCTCCCAATAAATTCAAAGGTGTCTGGAGCGATGTGGGATCTGTCCGACAGCGGATCGGCCAGGTCGTGCGGTGCAATGCGTACCGTGAGGATTTTCCGGCCCGCACCATGAATCGGGCGATCCTCCTTTGTTAGGCTCCAGGCTCTCGTGGGCTCGTAGGAGGTCCGATCGTGACGGGTGAACGAGGCGGCGAGGAAGGACGGATGCGGATTCGTTACGCGTGATTCCGATCTTTACGGAGGGCAGTGGTCTCGGGAATCCGGAGGCCGGCGGGTGGGCGTACATTATTCAGGATAGTGCGCATCGCAGAGAGGGATTCGGCTACTGTGTGGTGACTACAAACACTCGCAGAGAAACGATGGCCGCGATCGAAGCGCTCAACGTCCTCAGCTCTTCCCGGTCGGTCGTGCGTCATTCAGACTCGCAACTGCTGATCAAGGCCATGACGCTGGGATGGAAACGAAAGCAGAATCAGGATCTCGGGGCGGATCTGGATCAGGTTGTCATGCCGCATTTCAGTGCAGGGGCGAACATCCGGACCACCACCGTCGCCCGCCACTCACCCGACGGTGAGATGGTGCAACGGTTCCTGGTCCGTCTTCTCTGAATTGAGTCGGCTCCGGCATCCTAGGCGGAGCATCGGATATGGAGCCGGTGTCGTGTTCACCTGTGCGGCGTCGCGGCTGTTCGACACGTTTCCGAAGTGCAGGTCTTGCGTCCCGTCAGCCACAGCCGGTTCCTCGCGAACCACGCATAGCCCCGAATCAATAGCGGGTCGATCACCGGGAGCCGGCTCACGCGAGCCAGGAGGCCCAGGCCGACTGATTGCCAGACGGCGCGGAAGACCTCCACGCCGGTAATGATCGTTCCGTCTTCCCATTGCGCGTGAAGCACTGCACCAAGACGGACTGGATCGAGGCCCGTCGATTCAGCGTCATAACCGGGCGCGGAAAAATCACAGAGTCTGAGTCGGTGGTGGCTGTCGAGGCGTTTCATCAACGCCATCTCGCGACTGCACAGAGGGCAAGCCCCGTCGTAGAACACGGTGAGTGGGTATGGAATCATCTCGACCGACCCTTCGTCAGCCTGGGATCGGAAAGCGCCGGGTGAATTGCTCCAACTTTTCGTCGAGCTCGCCGAAGGTCTCTAGCACGTCGATATTGTATCCGTTGAAGTGGCGCCGCATGGCCAGCGCCCCCTGGCCGCCGGCCAGGACATTGGACAACGGTAACACCTCTTGAGCCAGCGATTGAATCAGCTCGATGGCCGGCGAATCTGGGAGTGCGATGGTGCAGGAGAGAATGGTCAGGTCCGGCGTGACTTCGCGGCAGAGATTGCTGAGAGAAAGGATCGGGACGTTGGCGCCGAGATAATAGACGCGGCAGCCACGGACACGGCAGCGATAGGCGACTGCCAATGCCGCCAGGTCGTGCTCCTCGCCAGGCGGACAGGCCACGACCACGGTGGCGCCGAATTCGGCGACCGGCAGCTGGTTGATGGCCGCATAGAGTTTCTGTTTGATCTGGCTGGTCACATAGTGCTCGACGGCCACGCTGATGCGGCCCGTATGCCACAATTGACCGACCCGCTCCTGAAGGGGGAGCAGGATGCCGTGTAGGGCCTCTTCAAACGGCACCACGGCCACGGCACCGTTCAATCGCTTTTCAAATGTCACCCGATCGAGTGGTTCCAGCGCGATGAGGAGTTCGCGCAACAAACGGTCGAATGTGTTGTCGATGATCGCTGTCCGCGGCGCCGTGGCGCGCATGCGGCCGATCAGCTCTTCTCGTCCAACTTTGGCGAGATCCCCGATGGAAGCCCCGGTATCCAGCTGTTGCTTGAGATACCGCAACAGCGCCACGTCCTCATCGGAATAATTGCGATATCGGTTGGCTCCTCTGGTCGGTTTGAGTAGGTCAAACCGCCGCTCCCACACGCGAATGACGTCACGGCTTAGGCCGGTGAGCTTTGCAACCCTATGAATTCTGTGGGTATTCATTGGATTTTGTCTGAGTATAGTTTCATGTCCAATGTTTGTCAAATATTTTTAAATAAAACACTTGACACATTGGACATTGAGGGTGTAAACATTGGACATAGTCGTTGCAAACATTGGACATAAATAGTCAGGAGTCACCATGGCAACACAACACACACATCAGAAAAGCGAACAACGAAGAGGGGCACGAGTTGAGTTGTTGAACTTCCGGCACGAGTCGAGCTGCATGCGGTGCGGAGGGCTCATGGTGCCTGACTTCTGTACCGACCTTCTCAACGGCTCAGGCTCGCTCGACTGTTCCACTCTTCGCTGTGTGCAGTGCGGTGACATCGTCGATCCGGTCATTCGGTTGAATCGTCATCTCCAGCAATCGGCTGTTGTTGCTCGAGAGCTGAAGTCCGTCGGTCCGGGTTCTCAGGCGCAGGTGTCTGCGTAGCGGCCAGCATAAAGAACGTTATGGGCGATCTAATCAAGGAGGGTGACATGCGGAGACAAACAACTATTCAGGTGGGCATAGCGGTGGTGTTATTGGCGGGCGCGGCGACGGTGTCGGGCGCGGCCGAGTCGGCGGGCGAGAAGGATATGGTGCTCATTCCCAAAGGTGAATTCACCATGGGCAGCAACGAGCATGCGGACGAGACTCGACATCAAGTCGTGTTGGACGCGTACCTCATCGACAAATTCGAAGCGTCGAATGCGCGATATAAGGAATTCATGCGGGCGACCGGCCATCCGGCTCCGGCCTACTGGGACGATCCGCGTCTCAGCAAGCCAGAGCAGCCGGTGGTGGGTGTGAGCTGGACTGATGCCAATGCATTCTGCAAATGGGACGGCAAGCGATTGCCCACTGAGGCGGAATGGGAAAAAGCGGCCAAGGGACCGGAAGGCGACAACCACTATCCCTGGGGCCATCACCTCGATCCGAAGAGGGCGAACTACGGACAAAACGTGGGTCGCACCATGCCGGTCGACTCGTATCCCGAGGGCGTCAGTGGATATGGCGTCTACAACATGGCGGGGAACGTCTTCGAGTGGGTGGACGATTGGTACGATCCGAAATACTACCGGAGCAGTAACGCGCTGAATCCGCGCGGTGCAGACAAAGGGTACAACTTCGCCAATCAAGGCCCGGTGAAAGTCTTGCGTGGCGGATCCTGGCTTGCTCCTGAAACATCTCTGCACACCAGTCATCGATTCTGGAACCAACCGGAGAACAACTCCTACGGCGTCGGCCTGGGCTTCCGTTGCGCGAAGTCGGTCAACGCGGTGTCGGAAGAAGCGGCTCAAGCCGGGCGTGATGCCTTTATCCAGGCGCTCGTCGGCATGGGTGCGGAAAAGAATGCTGACGCCATGGCGTCCATTGAGAAGGCACTCGCTGCGGATCCGGACAACAAAGAGTATCAAGCGACCCGCGAGCTGATTAAGAAGAGCATGAAGAAGTAATGCGTGACTGCAGAGGGGCGGGGATACCCGCCTCCCTGCCGCGCCGACAGGCGAGGAGGTACGGCATGAACAGGATGAGACACGTGCTGGGAGCTGGATTGGTTGTGGGCGCGATCCTCGCGCTTTCGGCCGCCCATGCAGAGGACTCAGCCATACCGAATGACATGGTCTACATCGGTCAGGGGCCTTCCCTCATGGGACTGGATAAGGGCGAGTCCGTACAATCAACGCGGAAACTCACCCCCTATGACAAACGGATGAAAACGCCCTGGTCCGCGGAGGCGTTTCATGACGAAGGGCCGGCCCATATGGTCTTTTTGGATTCCTACCTCATCGACAAGTACGAGGTGTCGAACAAGGACTATAGCGACTTCATACGTGCCACCGGTCACCCCGCGCCGGCGTACTGGGACGATCCCCGCTTGAACAAGGCTCGTCAGCCGGTCGTCGGGGTGAACTGGATCGACGCCAAGAGCTACTGCGAGTTCCGCGGCAAGCGTCTGCCGACCGAGGCGGAGTGGGAGAAGGCGGCTCGCGGACCGAACGGGAACCTCTACCCCTGGGGCAACGATTTCGATTCCAGCAAGGCCAACTATGATCGGCATCACGAGGCGACGCTGCCGGTGGACTCTCATCCGGAGGGGGTGAGCTATTACGGCGTCTACAACATGGCGGGCAATGTTTTCGAATGGGTCTCGGACTGGTACGATCCGAAATACTACGGCCGTCTGGAGACGATGGTGAATCCAACCGGTCCGGAAAAGCCGCTGTGGCTCGGCGGCACCGGCACCTATGTCGATCGACTGACGGTCGGGGAAAAGCGCGTCATTCGCGGCGGTTCCTGGATCGCGCCGGAAGGAGCCATTCGTTCCACCCATCGGTTCTGGAATCATCCGCTCAACAACAGCTACGGCGTCGGGTTGGGATTCCGCTGCGCCAAGGCTTCGCCGCCCGACTGGGAACAACGAATTCGGGACACGTACATCACGGCGTTGGTGGAAATGGGGCGGGAACGATTTGCCGAGGCCCTGCAAGCGGTCGATCGGGGACTGGCACTGGATCCGGTCAACGTCGAGCTTCTCGAGTTGCGGCCCTTGATCGAGCAGTCGATGACTCGACGGTAATGGCGATGAGCGCACGGAGTCGCTCATTGGGTGTCCACGATGGAGGCAGAGTCATGACGAACAGGATGATGATCACGCTGGTCGGCGGGTTCGCGGTGTCACTGTGGTCGATGGCGGCACAGGCCGGCCCGATCGATACCAGTCGCCTTACCCATCCAGAACACGTGCAGCTTGTGCATGAGGCGGAACATAGCGTGGACCATGCCTGGGAGGTCTATCACCGTGCGGCCCTCGGCGGGACCGTGGCGTCGCCCGATCTGCAGGCACAAATCGAACAACACTTGCATGAAGCAAGAACCCTCGTGACCCAGGCGCAGGAGGCCGCCGACCGTGGCGATGCAGGTGCTGTGAAGCGCCTGGTCGGACAGATCAGCATACACACGGAACAGGCGATCGCGGGGAGCAAGGAGCAGAAGCGATGACACAAGGTTTGAGCAAGAGAGGGACCAGGTGGAGTGCGGTGGGTCTCTTCGCAACGGCCGCCTTAACGCTCGCCCTGAGCCCCGCGTTGGCGGCGCCGCCCGTCAAGGAGCTGGATCTCGTGCCCATGATCACGATTCCCGCAGGATCATTCCTCATGGGTACGCAGAGTCCGAAGGGGCGAGCTGACGAGTGGCCGCAACGTAAGGTTCATGTCGATGCCTTTGCGATCGATCAGGTGGAGGTGACCAATGAACGGTACCTGGCCTTTGTCGCCACGACCGGCCACCGGAATCCGCCGAACCCTTATGGCACCGGTGCGCTGGTGTCGGCGAAGGGAATCGAGCAACTCCCGGTGGTGCAGGTGACCTGGTACGACGCCAAGGCCTACTGCGCATGGGCGAAAAAGCGTTTGCCGACTGAGGCGGAATGGGAAAAGGCGGCACGTGGGACTGACGGCCGGACATTCCCATGGGGCAATGACGAAGCATCGACGACCCGTGCGAACTTCGACCGGGAGTGGGTCAACGAAAAGACGCTCTATGCCGTCGGGTCGCTACCGGGAGGTGACTCTCCCTATGGCATCAAGGATATGTCCGGTAATGCTCGCGAGTGGGTGCAGGACTGGTACGACCCCGACTATTACGCGAATGCTCCGACGGCGAATCCACAGGGGCCGGAGAAGGGCATCGTGCGGGTGATCCGAGGAGGATCCTGGCACAGTCCTCTAGCCGACATCACGGCGACGGCGCGCGGGAGAGGTGGATTCGCGTTGCAGACCCATGGCACCGGCTTCCGTTGTGTGCGCAGCCTGGAGGGGCAGGGTCAGGATCATACGGCACAAGAGCCGGCAAAGTAACCGAGTCGTAGTCGGTGGGCTCAATGGAAGTGATCAGAATTTTGGAGGTACCGCGACTCCGCACGCGGCCTCCCGTTGAGGCGGATGGGTTCTTCCTTCGGAGGAACCTGTCCCCTCAGCGAACCATCTGACGGAGTGGCGCGAGGCTCGAAATAACAGGACTCGCAGTAAGGGGGAGCACGTGGGGCAACTGATCGTCGTAGGGATCGCACTGGTCGCGGTGAGCGTGGCAGCGGCCGCATTCATGAGCCGGAGGCAACGGGCCTACGCCGTCGTACCGAGCCAGGGGAAGAATCGGGCTCGTGTCAGCTAGGGTGTGCGTGGGCGCGAGGTATGGCGCACCTCCATGACAGAGGTGACAGTGCGGGGAAGGCCGTTCAATTTTCTGGAAGTCGGGGGTTCCAATGGACACACATGGGACGCCGGAGCCATATACTCCTCCGCAGCAGGACAATCATCGTTGTCCTCGATGCGGGGGGTTACTTTTGACGCAACAGTACATCGATTTGCTGGACGACACCGGTCAAATCGACATTACCGCATGGCACTGCACCATCTGCGGGGAGGTGCTCGATCCGGTGATCTTGAAGAATCGGTATAGTCCACCTCCGAATCTGCTGTATGGCACGAAGGAGCGAAAGTACAGTCAACGTGTGACGGCCTTACCGGGGCAATCAGGATCGAAGCAGGCACCCGATCGGGGAGATACGGAGAGCGGTAGACAGTCCCCCCAAAACGGCTCACAGATTGAGCCGTAGTCGACACAGGCTGTAGGTGGAGAAGCGACACATGCGGATCGTCGTCACCGGAGGTACAGGGTTCATCGGTCATGCGCTGGTTGCGGAGGTAGCGCAGCAGCGGCATGACGTAGTGGTGTTGTGTCGGACCCCCCGTCACTCGTCTCATTCGTCTGTCCGCTACGTGCAGTGGGATGCCCGATCGATGGGCCCATGGCGGGCTGAGGTGGAGGCAGCCGACGCAGTGATCAATTTGGCCGGGGCCCCCATCGCCGAAGGCCGATGGACCCCGGCCCGCAAGCGGCTGCTGCTGGAGAGTCGGACGTGCAGCACCAGATTGCTGGTGGACGCCCTCGCTGAGCGTGCCTCGCCGCTTCCCGTTTTTGTCAGTGCGTCAGGCATCGGGTACTACGGCGCCAGCGACGACCGGGTTCTCGACGAACGGTCGGCACTCGGGACGGGGTTTCTGGCAGACCTTTCCGCAGCCTGGGAGGCCGAGGCGTTGCGCGCCGGTCAATTTCAGACAAGAGTGGTGGTCCTGCGCACAGGCATGGTGCTGGAACAGGACGGCGGGGCGCTACCGAAGATGGTGCTGCCGTTCAGGTTCTTTGCCGGAGGGCCGGTGCTGCCCGGGACGCAATGGGTGTCGTGGATTCATCGTGCCGATCTGATCGGTCTCATCCAATGGGCCGTCGCCACGCCCACAGTGTCAGGACCGGTCAATGCGGTGGCGCCTGAGGCGGTGACCATGAAGAACTTGTGTTCCGCCATCGGCAGGGTGCTCCATCGACCTTCGTGGCTTCCCGTCCCCGGGTTCGCCTTGCATCTGGCGTTGGGTGAGCTGGGGACATTGATGACCACCGGGCAACGTGTGGACCCGGCCAAGGTGCGGGCAGGAGGGTTTGTCTTTCGATATCCGAGGTTGGAACCGGCTTTGCGAGCGATCTTCGACGCGGAGGCTCAAACATGACCGCCATCATTGAGTCGGCGATGCAGTATGCCCACGCGCTGTCGGTGGCCGTTCTGGTCGGCAAGGTCGTGCTCCTGTCCTTTGTGGTTGCGCCGATTCTTGCGAAGCAGTTGGAGCCCGACCAGTTCGGATCTGTCGTGCGCCGGTTGTTCCCTGCGTACTATCTCCTGGGCATGGGAGCGGCGACGCTGGGGTTCCTCTCGTTGATCGTGCTCGGAATCCTCCACGGCCTGACCGGCTCTCTCTTGGGCGCCGGAGGAATCTGGTTGGTGATTCTTCTGGCGGAGTCGTACTGCCGTTCCCCCTTGACGCCGCAGAGTAACGCGATGAGGGATCGGCTCAAAGAGCAGGAGCGGCAGGGTTCCGTCGATCCGATGCTGCAGGCGGCCTGGACTCGGTTGCATCAGCGGTCGCTGTACCTGAATGTGCTGGTCCTGCTCGGTGGTCTCTGGTTGGTCGGCGCGGGTCGTCACTTGTGATCAGGATGAAGGGAGAAAGACGATGCAGACACATACGTATGTTGGGCGGTACGTCCTTGCCGGAGTGCTGAGCCTGTGGGTGGGCCAGGCCTCGATCATGAGCCATCAGGCTTGGGCCGCTGAAGGTCATGACAACTCGAGGGCGCAAGGCGGTATGTATGGTCTCGAAGCGAGCGTCCCGGATGGCGTCATCGGCGTGGCGCTGCATGTCGGAGCGGAGCGAGTGGGTGATCCCTCGGTGTTGTTGATCGCCCAGGTGTTGCCCGACGGTCCGGCGGAAAAAGCCGGACTCAAGCAGGGCGATCAGGTGATGTCCGTGGACGGGGCTGCGTTGACGGGCAAGACCTACGAAGAGGTGGCCCTGATGGTCCGTGGGGAACCGGGAACCGTCGTGAGATTGGGCGTGAAATCCGAGAGCGGGGTGCGGGAGCTGTCCGTCACCCGGGTCGCCGGTCAGACATTGTACAAGGGACAGATGGGGTCGCACGGCGGCCCGGCCAAATAGGTGACGCGTGAGACAGGTCATTGCAGGACTGGTGATGCTGATGCTCATGACAGGCCCGTCGCCGGCCGTGGCGTGGGACCGTCCTTCGCTGTCGCCGACTCTGTCGGGAATCGAGAGGACAAGTCTGTATCTACTGGCGGGTGACTATCGTCGGGCGCTGGAAGCCTGCGAACAGGGAATTCAACACCGTCCGTCAGCCGAGACCTATCTGCATCTCACGTACGTCTATCAGGCGATTGACGCGTATCTGGAACAATTGTCCAGAGACGAAAGCTGGATGGCCGTGGAGCAGTTGTATTTGAATCTGGCCTATCGGCATACGGAGGATCTCGTCGATCCCCCCGGCGGTTTGGCCAGGATGGCGAAAGAGATGATCCAGACCAGCGTTCGTCAACAGGCCGACGTCAGCGCCGCCATGGCGGTGCGACTGAACAAGGCCGTGTCCGACCGCCTCTGGCAGGAACAGACGCAATGGCGGAACGCGCACCCCACGACCTGGTGGCAGGCGTTTCCCGACGCCTGGATGCGCTAAGCATCCAAACCCTGGGGCGCCATATCCGCACAGCGAAGGAGGCAGGACCATGGTAAGACAGACCACACAACGCGGCATCGATCTCAAGTTGTTCGGCGCGCTCTTTCTGCTTGTGGGGCTGATCGACCTGCTCATCATCGAGTTTTTCCCCGCCTATGCGTTGAAGTTATTCGGCGTGACAATCGTCGGTCCGCTGGCCTACCTGGTCAAACTGCATTCGCCGGCCGTGCATTTCCTGATCGGCTACGGCTTCGTCTTTCTCCGCCCCTGGTCCTGGGGGCTCGCGATGGCCTATGGCGGATTCGGCATCACGAGCGAACTGATGAATCAGTTTCAATTCGGCTACCATCATCTCCGCACGGGATTTATGGCCACAACGGCGCTGTTTCTCTGTTATGTTGCGTGGCGACGCGTGCTGTTCGCAGATCCCCTGCCGCCAACGACTCGGTTGGCCTCGTCTTCCCCGGAGGTGCCTTCGTGAGAGGATTGGTGTGGTTTCGCCGAGATCTTCGCATCCATGACAACCCCGCGCTCTCGGCGGCTTGTCGTGAGTGTCGAGAGATCGTCCCGCTGTTTGTGTTCGACGAGCCGTTGCTGCAATCCCATGTGTTCGGATCCGCCTGTGTGGAATTCATGCTGGGGTGTTTGGACGATCTGCGGCGTTCGCTGGCCGAGCGGGGGGTGTCGCTTCTCTGGCGAATGGGCGAGCCGGTGGAGACGGTGTTACGGACCGCTCAGGATCTATCGGTGGATGCGGTGTACTGGAATCGAGACTATGAACCAGCCGCCATCGATCGAGATCGCCAGACTCAACAGCAGTTGGCTCGACAAGGCCGCACCGTGAAGACGTTTAAAGATCATGTCGTGTTTGAGGCGGAAGAAGTGCGGGGTCTGACCGGGGACCCGTTTCAACGATACAGTGCCTATCGGGATCGGTGGTGGACGAAGTGGCGTGCGGCGGCTCCGTCGGTGCTGCCGGTTCCTGCCATTCCGTCGGTGGACCACGCTGCGGGTTCCTCCCTGCCCCCCTGGCCCACCGCGGAAGCGCTCGGGTATGCCTCGGTGCCGACGTGGATCGAGCCGGGTGAACAGGCCGCCCGTGCTCGGTTACAGTGGTTCTTGAAAGGGCCGATACATCGCTACGTCAGCGGCAGGAATCTCCCCGCTCAGGACGGGACGTCCAAGATGTCCCCCCATTTGCGGTTCGGCACGATCACGACGCGCACGATGGTACATGCCGCGCTGCAGACGCTCTCGAAGGGCGGACCGGTTTCTCGTGCCGATGTGTTCACCTGGATGGATGAGCTGGTGTGGCGGGAGTTTTTTCAACAGGTGTTGTCGGCGTTTCCGCATGTGGCCGAGGGACCGTTCAAGGCGAAGCCCGGGCTTCCTGCTCCGCGTCCCGCCGGGCCGGAGCGCGATCGGTTGTTTGCCGCCTGGTGTCAGGGGCGGACCGGCTATCCGATCGTCGACGCGGGGATGCGCCAGCTGAACGAAACGGGCTGGATGCACAATCGCGTGCGCATGGTCGCGGCGTCGTTCCTTGTGAAGGATCTACGGCTGGATTGGCAAAGCGGAGAACGCTACTTCATGGAGCAGTTGGTAGACGGAGATCTGGCGGCGAACAACGGCAACTGGCAGTGGTGTGCGTCGACCGGGACCGATGCGATGCAGGGCTATCGGATTTTCAACCCGACCCTGCAAAGTGCGAAGTTCGATCCTGAGGGAGGCTATGTGCGCCAGTACGTCCCGGAGCTGAGTCAGGTGCCGACAAAATGGATTCACGAACCGGCGCTCATGCCCAAGGAGGAACAGGTCCGGGCTCGATGCCGGATCGGCATCGACTACCCGGAACCCATTGTGGATCATCGGCAGGCGCGCCAGGAATATCTGGATCTCGGGAAGCAGAAGGTAGCCCCATGACGACGTCGGCACTTCGCCTCGGCATCAGCCGCTGTCTCCTCGGCGAGCAGGTTCGCTTTGACGGCGGCCACAAGCGGGATCAATTCTTAACGGACGTCCTCGGCCGATATGTCGAATGGGTTCCGGTCTGTCCGGAGGTCGAAGCGGGACTCGGTACGCCGCGTGAGGCGATGCGGCTGGTAGGAGATCCGCAACAGCCGAGACTGGTGAGTATCAAGAGCGGTCGGGATCACACACGAGCCCTCGAACTCGTGACCGACAGACGCCTGGTCGATCTGGAGGCTGTCGATCTGTCGGGATTTGTCTTCAAAAAGGACTCTCCGAGTTGCGGGGTGGAACGTGTCCGGACATACAACGAGCACGGCATGCCGAATCGTAAAGGCGTGGGCCTGTTCGCGCGCGCGTTTGTCGGGCGATTCCCGCTCATTCCCGTGGAGGAAGAAGGTCGGCTGAGCGATCCTCTGCTGCGAGAAAATTTTATCGAGCGGGTGTTCTGCTATCGCCGCTGGCAGGATCTTATTCACGGCGGGGTCACGAGGCAGGCGGTCGTCCGGTTTCATACGATTCATAAGTACCTGCTCTTGGCCCATAGCGCCCAACACTACCGCCAGCTGGGCCGGTTGGTCGCGCAGGTCCATGAGTATCGCCCCAAAGACCTGGTACTTCGATATGGCGAGCTGTTCATGCAGGCCCTGGCTGTGCGGGCGACGGTACGCAAACACGTCAATGTCTTGCAGCATATCCTGGGACATTTCAAAGACCGTCTCGGTGCGCAGGAAAAGGCCGAGCTGCTGGGAGTCATTGCCGATTATCATCAGGGGCTGACGCCACTGATCGTGCCGCTCACGTTGATCAAACACTACGTGCAAGCGTTCGATGTCGAATATATTCGTGATCAGGTGTACCTCAATCCGCATCCGAAGGAGCTGATGCTGCGCAATCATGTCTAATGGCGGGGCGACCCCACACAGGGGGTCCGGCAGGATCGATTCACCACATTGTCAAGAAAGGAAACGGCACCATGGCGGCGACGACGCAAGGGGTGATTTTAGTGGGGCACGGGGGGATTCCGAAGGATTGTCCGCAGGATCTCGTGACGAAATTGAAGCGGCTGGAAGCGCAGCGTCGCGCGGCGAAGTTGCCTCCGTCGGCAGAGGAGCTGGATTTGGACGGCAAGATCCGGCACTGGCCACGCACGGCGGAGACCGACCCCTATCAGGCCGGGCTCGAAGCGGTGGCAGCGCAGCTGCGCCTGCAGTTGAACGGTGCCCTCTTCGCCGTGGCCTACAACGAATTCTGTGGCCCGACTCTGGAGGAGTCGGTGGAGTCGCTGATCAAGCAGGGGGCGACCGATATCACGGTCACTACGACGATGTTTACGCCGGGCGGCTCGCATTCCGAAGTGGAGATTCCCGAAATTCTGGAGCAACTACGCACCCAGTATCCGAATGTGGCGTTGCGCTATGCCTGGCCGTTCGACCTGACGAAGGTGGCCACCACATTGGCGGACCAGATTCGGCGGTTTGTGTGACCAAAGGGGGAGAAAGGCACGGGCGTGTGAACGGTCGTGCGGAGATAGGCGATGCAAAGACGAGGGCAAGCAGCACGGAGCCGGGCAGTCGTGTACGGGCTCACCGGTCTCCTGCTCGTCGCGCTGCCGATTCCAGGGGCTGCCGCCCTCGTTGAGGGCGTGAGCTTTTCCGATTCGATCAGCGTCGGTTCGGTCACTCTTCCGCTTCGAGGCGTCGGCCTCGCGAAGTTCTTACGGACCATTTCGGTGTACGTGGCCGCACTGTATCTCCCGTCCGGTACGGAGCCAGATCGGGTGTTGGAGGATGTGCCGAAACGTCTGGAACTGTCTTATTTTCGCAGCATCCGGGCGGGAGACTTCGGGCGAGCTGCCGAGAAGGTTTTGGCGGACAATGTCTCCCCGGAGCGGCTGGCGATCATGGCGCCGCGCATTGCCCAGCTGCATCGTCTGTACGAGGATGTGAAACCAGGTGATCGTTACGGGCTGACCTATACTCCGGGCGTGGGCACCGAGTTGAGCCTCAACGGAGTCGTGAAAGGAACGGTAGAGGGAGCGGACTTTGCCGCGGCCTACTTTGCCATTTGGCTGGGGCCGAACCCGATCAATGAGGCCTTGAAGCTGCGGTTGTTGAATCGGTGAATGTGCCGCTGATCGATCTGAGCGGCGGGAGACCGTGACTATGCATTCCGTTGTGGAGCAGTTCAAGGAGACCTATGGAGGGCTCGATGCCCAGTCGTTGGGACTGCTAGCGGAGCTGTATACCGATGATGTGCTGTTCCAGGACCCGTTCCGGCGACTCGAAGGGCTCGGGGCGCTCACTCGATATTTTGCCGAGCTCTACGCCCACGTTGAAGCCTGTGCGTTCACCTTCGACGCTGAAGTGGTGCAATCGCAACAAGCCGTGCTGCTGTGGACGATGTCGCTGAGGCATCCGAGACTCAACGGCGGGCAGCCGGTCGTGGTGCCCGGTTCCACACACGTTCGGTTTCGGCAGAAGATCTATTTTCACCGGGATTACTTCGACGCGGGAGCGATGCTGTATGAACACCTTCCCCTGATCGGGATGATCGTCCGCTTCGTGAAGGAACGGGTGTGAGATGGGACGGCATGCAGTCAGCGGTCGACGGGTCTGGGTGACGGGCGCGTCAAGCGGCATTGGCCGAGCCGTGTCCGTCGAGCTGGTCCGTCGCGGCGCCACCGTGATCGCCTCGGCCCGGAACGAATCCGCACTGCACCAGCTCGTGAACGACTGTGGCAGCGAGCGCGTGACGGCTCTCCCCTGCGATGTCACCGACTGCGACGCCAACCTCCGGGCGGCCGCCGAGATGGTCCGTCGAGTCGGAGGTCTCGATGTGGCGTTCCTCAACGCAGGCACCTGCGAATATGTCGAGGTTGACACCTTCGACAGTGCGGTGTTCGAACGGACCATGCGCACCAACTTTCTCAGCATGGTATACGGAATCGAGGCGGTCTTGCCGCTCTTGAGACAATCCCCCGCGCCGCACCTCGTCGGCATGAGCAGCACCGTGGCCTACGCGGGGCTTCCGCGCGCCGAGGCCTACGGAGCATCCAAGGCGGCTATCACCTACCTGTTGGAGTCCCTGCGGGTCGACCTGTACCGATCCGGTATCACCGTGTCCGTGGTGTCCCCTGGTTTCGTCCGAACGCCCCTCACAGATCGGAACGATTTCCCGATGCCCTTTCGCATCGAAGTGGACGAAGCGGCCCGCCGAATCGTCGACGGGATCGAGGCGGGGAGGCCGGACATTCATTTCCCAAAACGGTTCAGTCTGGCGTTCAAACTGTTGGCCCTTTTGCCGGCGCGGATCTACACGCGTGTGAGTGCCACGCTGGTGAGACGGCCATGAACATCGCCATTGTCGGCACCGGGATTGCGGGTATGACGGCGGGCCACCTTCTTCATGGCCGGCATGCGCTGACCCTGTTTGAAGCGGGCGACTATATCGGCGGGCATACCAACACGATCGAGGTTCCCTGGGAGGGGACGACCTACGCCGTGGACACCGGCTTCATCGTCTTCAACGATTGGACCTATCCCAACTTCATTGCCTTGCTCGATCGATTGGGCGTCGCGCATCAACCGAGCGACATGAGCTTCAGCGTCCGTTGCGAGCGCACCGGCCTGGAGTACAACGGGACTACGCTGAACAGCCTGTTCGCGCAACGACGGAATCTGCTGCGCCCGTCGTTCCACCGGATGATCCGCGACATCCTTCGATTCAACCGTGAGGCGGTGGCGTTGCTGGAGCAACCGGGACCGGGCCCGTCCCTGAGAGCCTACCTGGAACAGCAGGGGTACTCGGAGCCGTTCATTCGCCAGTATCTCCTCCCCATGGCGGCGGCCATCTGGTCGGCCGGACAGGCCACGATCCGGGAGTTTCCGGCTCAATATCTGGTCCGGTTCTTTAAACACCACGGGATGTTGTCGGTGAACGATCGGCCTACGTGGCGTGTTATCACTGGCGGATCGCACCGCTACGTCGAACCGCTGGTGCGCCCGTTTCGTGACCGGATCCGGTTGCAGGCTCCGGTGGAGTCGATCGGGCGGTTTCCGCAAGGTGTGGAAGTGCGCTGGCGAGATCGAGAGGGGCGACGGCAGACCGAGCGGTTCGACGCGATCGTGCTGGCCTGCCACAGTGATCAAGCGCTGACACTGTTGGCGAAACCGTCGCCGTTGGAACAAGAGGTCCTGGGAGCCATCCGGTATCAGCGCAATGAAGCGGTGCTGCACACGGATCGTTCGTTGCTGCCGAAACGTCGACTGGCCTGGGCGGCATGGAACTATCATCTCTTGCCCACGCCGCCTGAGCACGTCGTAGTCACCTACCACATGAACCGGCTGCAAGGGCTCCAGGCACCCTGCGAGTTTTGTGTGACGTTAAACCACAGTGAGGCGATCGATCCGGCGAAGGTCTTGAAGCGCATCGTCTATCATCACCCGTTGTATTCGCCGCAGGCGGTCGCCGCGCAAGCGCGGTATGAGGCCATCAACGGGCAGCAGCGCACGTTTTATTGCGGAGCCTATTGGGGTTTCGGCTTTCATGAGGATGGAGTGAAGAGCGCCATGGCAGCCTGTCGGACGTTGGAGGCGTGGGTGCAATGAATAGTGCGGTGTACGAGGGAACAGTGCGGCATCGGCGGTTGGCTCCGGTGGCCCATGTCTTTCGGTATTCCCTGTTCATGCTCTACGTGGATCTGGCCGAGTTGCCGGGCTTGTTTGACGAGCGCTGGTTGTGGTCGGCGTCGCATCCGAATCTAGCCTGGTTTCGCCGCGCCGATCACGCGGGCGACCCGCAGGTGCCCTTGGATCAGAGTGTGCGGGATCAGGTCGAGGCAGCCACCGGTCGGCGACCGATGGGTCCGATTCGTCTCCTCACGCATTTCCGGTACTTCGGCTATGTGTTCAATCCTGTGAGTTTCTATTACTGCTTCGACGGAGAGGATCGGCGCGTAGATACGATCGTGGCCGAAGTCACGAATACGCCTTGGGGCGAACGGCATTGTTATGTGTTGGATGGGTCGTTGGACGAGGGCCGCGGCCGTCACCATCGGTATCGATTCGGAAAGCGATTTCATGTGTCGCCGTTCATGCCTATGGATGTGGACTACGATTGGCGCTTCGACACGCCTGGCGAGCGGCTCATGGTGCACATGGTCAATGTGAGAAGTGGGAGCCGCTTCTTCGACGCAACCATGGTTCTGGCGCGCCGTGAACTGACGGCCGCGTCCCTCGCGCGGACCCTCGTGCAATACCCGTTCATGACCGCCAGGGTCATCGGCGCGATTCATTGGCAGGCCTTGCGCCTGTGGATGAAACGCTGCCCGTTTTACCCGCATCCCAAAACGCGCGCCTCGCTGGCGCAGACAGGGAGGTTCTCAGGATGAACGGTCTTATGAAGACCGACTGTGCATCGGGACCGACGGAATGGAGCCTCGTCCCGCGAAGGGAATCCGGCGCACGCGACGGCTTCTCAATCCGGCTTGCGCGGCGCATGGTCTTTGCTCGGCTCCGGTTGATGACGCAGGGCGCCCTCACCATCGTGGAGGGCGAGCAACGGACGATCTTCGGCAGCCCGACGTCGCCGTGCCCGCTCCGGCCGGTGGTCACCATCGACGACCCTGTCTGTTATCGGGACATTGCCTGGGGCGGGTCCGTCGGTGCCGGGGAAAGTTACGGTCGTGGCGCATGGAGCTGCGACGACCTTACCGCGCTCATCCGGCTGTTCGTGCTGAACCGCGCCGTGCTCGACGGGATGGAACAGGGGGCCGCTCGCCTGTCCGCTCCGTTCCTGAAGCTCATGCATGGCCTGCGGCGCAACACAAAGGCGGGCAGCCGGCGGAACATCGCGGCGCATTACGACCTCAGTAATGAATTCTTCGCGCTCATGCTGGATCCCACGATGATGTATTCCTGCGGGTACTTCGTTCGTCCGGATAGCACCCTTGAAGACGCCTCCCGCGCCAAGATCGAGCTCATTTGCCGCAAGCTGCATCTGTCGCCCGATGACCATCTCCTTGAAATCGGGACGGGCTGGGGCGGGCTGGCCTGTCACGCGGCTCAGACCGTCGGCTGTCGGGTGACGACGACCACGATCTCTCAGGCCCAATACGACTGGGCGCTGAGGCGTGTCCGTGACGCGGGCCTGTCAGACCGTGTGCAGGTGCTGCTGTGCGACTATCGGGACCTCCCCTATCTGGATATGCAATTCGACAAGCTGGTGTCGGTCGAAATGATCGAGGCGGTCGGGTGGCAATACTATGGCGCGTTTTTCGACGTCTGCCGCCGGCTGTTGAAACCGGATGGCTTGATGCTCATACAAGCCATCACCATCGACGAGCGGTATTTCGAACGGGCCAAACGGTCGGTCGATTTCATCCAGCGCGTCATTTTCCCGGGAAGTTGTATTCCCTCGGTGACAAGTCTCTGCCATGCCATGGCCCGTGCATCGGATTTCAGCTTACTGCATGTTCAGGATATCGGGGCCCATTACCCGCCCACGCTTCGCAGCTGGCGTCAGAACATTCGGCAGAACCTAGAGCGGATCTGTCAACTCGGGTTTGGACCGGAATTTCTCCGTCTGTGGGAGTTCTATCTGTCGTATTGCGAAGGCGGGTTCCTGGAACGATCGATCTCGACCGCGCATTTGCTGTTCGCCCGCTCAGGCTGGCGACAGGACCCCTTGGCAGGATGATCAGGACCCTCGGCAATGCGGTGCTGTTCCAGCTCGGATGGTGGGTCGCCATCCTGAGTGCCGGGCGGGGGCAGGCGTGGTTGGCTCCCCCGGTCCTGGCGGGTCTCATCACCGTCAATATCTGGTACGGGTCCCAGCCTCGCGCCATGACCTCGGTGGTCCTGGCGATTGGATCTGCCGGCCTGCTGGTGGATAGCGGCCTGACCGCGTTGGGCCTGCTGCGGTTCGGGGACCATCCCTTTTCGCCTTGGCTCTGCCCGCCCTGGCTCTGTGCCCTCTGGTACCTGTTTGCGACGACGTTGCACCAGTCGCTCCGGTGGCTGGAAGGCCGGGTATGGTTGGCTGCGCTGATCGGTGGGATTGCCGGACCCATCAGTTACGGGGCCGGAGAAGCCCTGGGGGCTCTTACGTTGGGACCGAGTCGCAGCAGCGCCCTCCTGTTGCTCGGATTGGTGTGGGCGGGGATCTTGCCGCTCTTCGTTCGAATGGCTGAGCAGCGTTATGGTGCTGCAGCAGGCAGCCGTCTGGACTGAACCCGCGTGCTGTGATCGGCTTCCTGAACAGTGTACAATCAGGCGCCTTCGAATCGAACGGCAGGGCTCCGCGTGGGCGGATGGAACCATCTTTCAAGGGAGTGAGAGGACTCATGACGGTGCGAGATCAACTGATTGCCGCCTTCCATGCCACCCAATCGTTTCGATGGGATCCCGACAAGGGATTCAAACTGGCTTCTGGGTTGATGAGCCCATTTTATGTCGACTGTCGCACTCTGATGGCGTTTCCGCATGCGCGCCATGTGGTGGCCCAACGAGCCTGGGAGGTCATCAAGGACCGGGAGATCGACTGTCTCGGGGGGTTGGAAATCGGCGCGATTTCCATCGCCACGTCGATCTCCGACTTTGCCTATCTGGCTTCCCCGCGCCGGGAGTGGCGGACATTCTTCGTGCGCAAGCAGCCGAAGGACCACGGTCTTGGCCGATTGGTCGAAGGTGTCGTGCGGGCCGGGGACCGTGCGCTTGTCGTCGACGATGTGCTCACCAGCGGTGGGTCGGTCGTGAAGGCGATTGTGGCGGCCCGTGAGGCAGGACTCGAGGTGAAGGAGGCCCTCATCATTGTCGATCGAAAGGAACAGGACGGCCGAGCCCGTGTTGAGCAGTTAGGGGTGCGGGTGGTGAGTCTGTTGACGGTTGATGAGTTGATGAGCGGTCGGCCGACCGCCTCCTGAGCTACTTGCAGTCGAATTGAATGCCCCACCGCCGCTCCTCGACGACATCGCTCGATCCTGCGAGCGGGCTGGCCTGGCGTAGCCGCCCCTTGGTTTCTCCCTCGCGGACGATCGTGTGCCCGCGGGGGCATTTCTGATCGATGAGGCGCATGGCGTCTTTGCGGAACGAGGACAACAGTGTGCCGTGCTGGGGCCGGTAGGGGTAGACGACGACGCCTCCCTGGTCTGAGTCTTTGACCAGAATGGCGCCGTCTCCGCAAGCAGCCAGGAGCAAGCCCAGCGCAGGCCCTATCAGACTTGACCAATTTTTCATCGGGCTCCTATCATATGACGTCCATCCTCGCCCCATCATGCTGTGAACAAAGGAGCGGTCGCCATGAGGTATATCATGTCTATCACGTGCGCAGTCGTTCTGAGTGGAGTGCTCGTCCAGGAACCGGTTCCGTCCCTTGCCTATCATTCTTACGTGTTGAGCGTGCAGCAGTTACGCGCCGGCCTAACCAAGGCGCCCTCCACGAGCGCGAAGGGGTTTGTCTTGGTCGATGTCCGTTCCCCCGAGGAGCATGCGTCAGGCATGATTCCCGGCACGGACCTGAACATCGATTTTCGGGAGATGAAGGCGCGTCACCGGGAACTCGGTGCGAAGTTGGAAGACCATATCGTCGTGTATTGCCAATCGGGTCATCGCAGCAACATTGCCGCCGAAACCTTGGCCGATCTGGGGTACACGCATGTCTATAACGTCGTGGGAAGTATGAACGCATGGACCGAGGCGGGATTTCCCGTCGCGCCGGGTCGATGAGCCGGGGTGTCACGGCTTGCGGGGTGGCTGTAAGGAATCTACAGGTATCCCTGCCCTCGCGGGTGTCCGCGGGCTGATCCCGATGACCGTCGGAAGGGGAATATGCACTCCCGTGTTGCCCGCCAATAAGGAGCGCCACGTCGACTGCGAGGCGGTTTCCTGGGAGGCATGCAACAGGTCCTGGCTGGCGATCACATCAGAGGATGCACCCCCATCCATGGCCATCGCCTGTTGCAGCGAGGGTAGTTGCCGATGCAGGCAGTCGGCCAGGTGATGGAGCGAGACGATGTCTGCCGTCTTCATGACCAGAATCGCCCCCTGCCCGTCTTCAGCCACCACTGTTTGAAACGCGCGCTTGCCGCTGTCTCTCACTCGAAGTTTGCCCATTCGGTCGAATAACATCAATGACTGCGCGGCTTCGCGGTACATCGGCGGATCCTCCGTGAATGCGTCGAACGCCAAGTCGAAGACACGGGCTTTTCGAAGTGTTCCGTCGGTTGGTTCAGCGGCGAACAGTCCTTGCCACGAATGATGTTTCTTGCTTCCGAGTGACCGCCCCTCTTTCAGCAAGACGCCCAGATAGGAATAGTCTTCGCGAAACAAGCCTGCATTGAACATCACATAGGCGTCGGTCCGGTGCTGCCAATCATGAATGGAGATCGGGGCTCGGAGCCCTTCATCGCGAAACTGATATACGGAAAACCGGAAGCGTTCCGGATCGATTTGGAGCATCAGCAAGGCAGGAACCTGCGGGCAGGTGTCCCTGGGGTTCCAAAGCGCCACGTGCATCCCGGTGGTCAATCGCTCCCAAGGGATTGCATCTGCGGCAGCTGACTGGGCCGGAAGGGGTGCGGTAAGCCAGAGTGAGATCAGGATGCCGGAGAGCGCCCTTCCCCAACGATTGGACTGTGGTCTCAGCCGGCTGCGGTCCTTCATCAACGTTCGTCACCCGTGATAGTCTCGACAGGATATCTCGGCGCAATTTCCCTACGGCTTGAGTATAGGAAGGATGGACTCACGGGTCAAACCGATGACCGGCAATGGTCGGATTGAAAGGAGGTCTGTTACGAGGCTCGGGCGGTACGGGGAGCGTGGCTCGGGAGCGGTGCCTGAAGGTGTGCCGGTCCGGCTCCCGGCGCAGAGGAGTCGAGGAGTGCGCGCACGGTACGAAGCAGCAGGTCCGGCGTGAACGGCTTCTGGAGAAAGGTGGTGCGGTGCGGGTCCATGCCGCTGTTGACGCAAATGTCGTCGAGGTAGCCGGACATGAACAGCACTCTGAGATTCGGCTTGATGACCGATAGATGTTCCGCAAGTTCTCGACCGTTCATGCCCGGCATGACAACGTCGGTCAACAGAAGATCGACGTGTTGACTCTGCTGCGTGGCCGTCAGGCAGGCTTCGACCCCGTTTTTGGCCTCGATCACCTGGTAGCCGGTTTTGAGCAACTCATGGCGTACGAGGTCGCGGACTCCGCCATCGTCCTCGACCAGGAGAATGGTTTCAGATCCCTGGCGTGGCTGGGCCTTCGGGGATTCGGCGGAGGTGCTCTGGGTTTGCGGCGTGGCGCGCGGGAAATAGATGTCGAAGGTCGTCCCATGGCCTACCTGGCTCCAGACGTCAATGCCGCCGCCGCAGGTCGTGACGATGCCAAACACGGTGGACAGGCCGAGACCGGTGCCCTTGTGCGCCTCTTTGGTGGTAAAGAAGGGTTCAAATAAGTGGCTTAGGACGTCGGTATCCATGCCGCACCCTGTATCCGTCACCGTCAACTTCACATAGTGTCCGAGCGGTAACGGGTGGAGGTGGTGCATCGGGGTGCGCGCCAGCTCGACCTGTGACGTTTCAACGGCTAGTAGGCCTCCGTTGGGCATGGCGTCCCTGGCATTCACGACCAGATTCATCAGCACCTGCTCCAATTGTCCGGGATCGGCTTTCACATGGCCATTGTGGGGATCGGGCCGGATGACCAGCTGGATGTCCTCCCCGATGAGGCGGCGGAGCATCCCTTCGACGTTGCCGATGACTGAGTTGAGCGGCAGCACGTTCGGTTCCATCGGCTGCTTCCGGCTGAAGGCCATCAGTTGGCGAATCAGATTGGCGGCCCGCTCACCGGCCTTTTGCATCTCTTCGATCTTGGCGTGGATGGGACTGCCGGCGGACAATTCTCCCAGCAGCACCTGGCTATGTCCCATGATGACGGTCAGCAGATTGTTAAAATCATGGGCAAGTCCCCCGGCCAGGCGCCCCACGGCTTCCATTTTTTGCGCCTGACGCAGCTGCTTTTCGCTCATCCGTAACGCATCCTCGGCCCGTTTTCTCTCCAACCGCTCGTCGAGTTCACGCAGCGTTCTTCGAATGGACGGCACCAGTCGGCCCAGCCGCTGCTTGGAGATATAGTCGGTGGCTCCGCGCTGCATCATATCGACCGCGAATTCTTCGCCTTGCATGCCGGACACGAATAGAAAGGGCACGTCGGGATGAAGGGCCCGGGCGAGGTCGAGGGCCGCCGCTCCGTCGAATTCCGGTACTGTCGTGTCGGCGAGGATGAGGCTGAATCCCCCCTGGCGGAGGGCTGCGAGAAAGTCTTCCCGCGTGTGCACGCGCTTCGCGTGGCAGAGGATGCCTGCGTTGCGGAGTGTGGAGTCGATCAGTTCCGCGTCCGCCTGGTTGCCCTCAAGATGGATGAGTCGCAGGGGCTGAGTCATCGTATGGTTCCCGCTCGGAGGGTTACGCAGATCGACCTGCTGTGCGGCTGGCGCCCTCAGGAGGGGGCTCGTTGATCATGCCCCAAAATACACCGAGCTCTTTCACGGCCTTGAGGAATTGATGAAACTCAACCGGTTTGACCACGTAGGCATTGGCACCAAGGGCATAACTTTCGGCTAGGTCCCGTTCTTCCCGGGAGGATGTGAGCATCACGACGGGGATCGGTCGCAGGTCGGCATCGTTCTTGATGGTACGCAACACTTCAAGGCCGTCGACTTTCGGCATTTTCAAGTCGAGGAGGACGACGGCCGGATTGCCCTGGAGCCTCGTCTTGAAGGGGCCGCGACAATACAGGTAATCCAGGACTTCGGCCCCGTCATGACACAGGATGACCTTGTCGGCCAGTTGATGCTCTTCCATGGCTGCGAGCGTCAGCTCGGCGTCGCGCGGATTATCTTCGGCCAGCACAATGGGTTTGGAGAGCGTCATGTGGAGGGCCTCGCTAGAGGAAGGCTGACGTAAAAGGTCGCGCCGTTGCCGAGCGTTCCTTCCGCCCAGGTCTTCCCCCCATGTCGGTGGATAATACGTCGGACATTGGCCAACCCGATGCCCGTTCCTTCGAATTCGTCTGCGCGATGGAGTCGTTGGAAGACTCCGAACAGCTTGTTCGCATACTGCATATCGAATCCTACTCCATTGTCGCGCACGAATAATACTGCATCGTTGGGGCCATCGCGTCGGCTGCCGATTTCGATGGTGGCGTTCGGCTGCGTGCTGGTGAATTTAATGGCGTTGGCGATCAGATTCACAAACACCTGTCGAAGCATGGCAGCGTCCCCAGTGACGTCAGGGAGTTGAGCGATTTTCCATGAGATGGCCCGATCTTGCAAGTCATGTCGAAGATCGTGCAGCACCGCTGCGATCAATTGATCTAGATTCACCGTGCCGCGCAGCATTTCCTGCCGGCCCATGCGAGAAAAGACCAGCAGATCGTCGATGAGTTGGCCCATCCGAGTGGCGGCTTCCGAGATCGTGTGGAGGTAGCGCTTGGCTTTGTCGTCGAGCGAGACGGCGGTGGCCTTCGCCAGCAGGGAGGCGTATCCATCGATGTGCCGAAGCGGTGCGCGTAAGTCGTGGGAGACGGAATAACTGAACGCCTCTAATTCCTTATTGGCCGCCTCAAGGAGTTCTCCGCGGCGATGAAGCTCTTCCGCGATGCGTCGTCGCGCGGTGATGTCATGGCGGATCAGGTAATACACGACGGCAAGCAGGACGAACAATAAGAGGGCGCCGATGCTGAGAAGGATGATGCTGGAGCGAGTCGTGCTTGTCGATTCGATCACCCGTTGGGCGAGTGCTTTGTTCTCTTCCTGCTCCATTTGCGCTTGGAGTTTTCGCGCCGCATCGAGTGAGGCCTTCGCGACACCGGTTAATGCCATGCCCCGGACGGCCTCGTACCCTGTTTGCTTCCGCAATTCAATGGCGTTGTGTTCGTCCTGCAGTTGTTGGGTGATGAGTTGTGCAAGGTGAGTGACGTGAGCGCCTTGACTGCTGTCGGGGTTCGTAAGCTCTCGCAGGTAGCGGGCGAATTCCGGCGCGCGTTCTCGCAGCGTGTGGTAGGCCGCGAGATAACTCTCATCTCCGGTGACAAGGAAGCGCCGGTGGCCGTTTTCTGCGTCATCCATGGCAGCTCCCATCGCACCGAGCAGCTGGATGAACTCGTGACTCCGCTGGTCTTCCTGGCCGTTTCGGATGAGGATGGTCATGTTGCGATAGGAAATGACGGAAATGACCAGGATGCCCGCAAAGACCAGGCCGAAACCTGCCAGAACGCGCTGTTCTATCGAGCGTTGCTGTACGCTTCGAAGGGCCGAAGTGATAAACGAGCGCTGCGTCACGGCTTGCGAGCCCGGTTGCGGGGGGGGAAGGGCGGCATCCACGCCGGTATCGAGAGTCTGTTGCTGATTCAGTTTGTCCGTGCTCATCAAGAAAGCCCTGTGGCTTCGCCAGAGGAGAGGTGCGGGTCGTACGAGACGGTCTCGTGTGCAGTTCGCGGACCGCAGCCGGTATTGTAGCAGAAGGCCTTGATGCGCGAAGGGATTTGATGGAAACCGGAAGCAGCGACCGGGGTGAAGTCCCTAGCCTCCGAAGGGCGCCGTCGGAGGAGGGATGGATGCCGCCGGACCCAGGAGATTGGAGAACATCAGGGTTGCGGATACGGCCCAGTCGAGGAACGGTTGGGGATAAATGCCGATGACCAGCGTTCCAGCGAGTCCGACATAGATTACCGCACGCAGCGGCCCTGTAGTCTTGATGGGAGAAGAATCAAGGGGTTCGTTGATGTACATCTTCTTGACCACGATCAAGTAGTAGTACATCGACACCACGATATTGACGAGCCCTACGGTAATCAGCGTATAGAGGCCCTCTTTGATCGCGGCGACAAAGATATAGAGCTTTCCAATGAATCCGGCGAGCGGGGGGACGCCGGCCAACGAAAGCAGGAAGATCAGCATGGCAAACGCAAGGAACGGGGACCTTCTGTTTAATCCGCGGTAGTCCTCGATCTCATCGCTGCCCAGCGAATTGCTGATCGCCATGATGACGGCGAAGGCGCCAAGATTCGCGAAGAGATAGGTCAACAGGTAAAACAAGATGGAGTCCGTGCCCATTTTGGTGCCGGCAGCCAGACCGATGAGAACGTTCCCCACCTGTGCGATACCGGAATAGGCCAAGAGCCGCTTAATGTTTCGTTGCGCAATGGCCACAATGTTGCCGTAGGTCATGGAGAGGATCGAAGCCGCGACAATGAGCAACGCCCAGGCCGGCTTGAAGGTCGCGAGCGCGACGAGGAAGAGGCGCAAGAGGATGGCGAAGGCCGCGACTTTCGGCGCAATGGACAAGAACGCCGTCACAGGAGTTGGGGCACCGTGATAGGTGTCGGGAATCCAGGAGTGGAAGGGTACCGCGCCGATTTTAAAGCCTAATGCGGCGAAGATGAGTAGGAAGCCGATAACCAGTCCGGTGGTCGGATTGGCGCCGGTCATGTCAGAAAAGACGAGCTTTCCGGTTTCTCCGTAGACGAGGCTGATCCCATATCCAAGCAATCCTGCAGCAAACACGCCGAGAATGAAGAATTTGAGGCCCGCCTCGTTAGAGGCCATGTCGTCCCGCAGGTAGGAGACAAGGACGTAAAAGCCAAAGGTAGCAAACTCCAGCGTCACGAAGAGTGACAGGAGATCGTTGGCAGAGGCCATAAACATCATGCCCAGCGCCGACATGGCGACGAGGAAATAGTATTCCCCCCGGAAAAACGAAAACCGGTGCACATAGTCGATGGAGAGCAGAATAACCAAAATAGTCGCCAGCAGAATCATGACCTTGAAGAAGATGGCCATGCGATCGACCACGAACATCTTGGCGAAGAGTGTTCCGGTGATGCCGGTCATGTCGAACCATGCCAGGCAGGCTAGGGTCATCATGAGACCGAGGATAGTCAGGTATGCCAACTGCTCTTGCACGATTCGTTTGAACGAGAAATCTACCGCCAACACCACGCACAGCCAGACGGTCAGAAACAGTTCCGGAAGGAGGAGCAAGAGGTCACTGGCGGAAAGCGTCAGGGAGAAAGTCATCGCGGGGTCACCTTCGCGATCGCCTTATGCGAAGCCGACACCGGCGCAATGGGCGAACTGGCAAGTGGAATGTGAGTCGGCTGCTCCGCGACCGGCACGACTCTCGTGATTCGGGCGATCAGCGGGTCGACGCCCGATCGGACGACCGAGTAGAGGTGACCGGGGAAGATGCCAAAGCTTACGCTGACCATAATCATAAGGAGGAGCGGCATCCGATCCACGACGGCGACGGCGTCGTGGGAGTGACTGTATTGCTCCGCCATCGACCCATAGAAGAGACCGCGCATCATCTTGAAGAGATAGGCCATGGTCAGCACAATGCCGAGGACGGCGACGACGACTTGGAACGGATACTTGTTCCAGCTACCGACAATGATCATGACTTCGGCAATGAAGTTGACGGTCCCTGGCATCCCGATGGAGGCCATGCAGCCGATGACGAAGGCAGCGGAGATGAACGGCATCCGGTTGGACAGGCCGCCGAGGGACGGAATGTCCCGAGTGTGTGTTTGGTCATAGACCCAACCTGCCATAGCGAAGAGCATGCCGGTGGCCATGGCGTGAGCGAACATATAAATCACGGCACCGCTGAGGCTGATGTAATCCAAGGCCGCCATGCCCAGGAAGACGTAGCCCATGTGGCTGGAGCTGGAGTAGCCGATGACGTACTTGGTGTCCTTAGCGTAGTAGGCGACGAGGCCGCCATAAATGATGCTGAAAATGCACAGAACTGCGGCGATCGGCATCAGTTCACGGGTCGTCTCTGGCAGAATTTCAAAGGCCACGCGAATGATGGAGAAGTGCCCGAGTTTCATCAGCACGCCGGCGTGCAGCATGCTGGTCGCGGCCGGTGCCGCTGCGTGTCCGACGGGAGACCAGGAATGTAAGGGCCAGATCGGAGCGATGGACGCAAACCCGAAAAAGATGAGTAACCAGATGAGCGTGGCCAATGGTCCGGAGAAATGGGCCTTTTCGCGGAGCACCAGGATATCAAACGTATTGAGCCCGGAGAATTTATAGATGAGCAAGATGCCCATGAGTGCGGCGACGGCGAACGCAGAAAGGAAGAGGACCAATTTCATGGCCGCGTATTCTTTGCTGTTGGCGCCGAAGTTGAAGATGAAGCCGACGGAGTCCCGTAGTTTCAAGCCTTCCGGGTCGGTCATTTCAAGGTACTTCTTCGTGTGACTGCCCCACATCCCCAGAAGCAAGTACATGGGAATCACGGACATTTCATAGAAGAAATAGAGGAAGAACAGGTCGAGCGACATGAAGACGCCGATCGTGGCGGCAGCGAGAATCAATATCCAGATGTAGAACTCTTTCATCCGGTCTTTGATGTGCCAGGACACGAATATCCCTGCGAAGAGCAGGATACCCGAGGCAAGCACCAGCGGCGTGCCGATGCCATCGACTCCCAGGTGGAGTGAGATGCCCAGTTGTCGGGACCACTCAATGCGCTGGATGAACTGATAGCCGCCTTTGACCGGGTCGTAGGCATAAAACAGGTAGACGGACGCCACCAGTGTGACGAAGGCTGAGCCGGCCGCCACACCGCGCACCAGCGACACCTGGCGGTTCGAGACGAAGATGAGCGCGAGTGCGCCGACGAATGGGGCGAATAAGATGATGAGGAGCGTGTATTCAGCCATGGTCTTACTTCGAGGGCACGTGAGTCACAGTGTTTACGGACGCCACTTTGGCGCGATCCAGTCGGTCGACGAGGGCCTGGATTGAGCCGTTCATCATCCTCAGGAAGGGAGATGGGTAGAGGCCGATCCATAAAATCATAATAGAGAGCGAAAGCGCGATGGTAATTTCCCGCATGTGGAGGTCCTTGATGGCGGCAGAGACGTGTTTGCCGACAGGTCCCAGCATGGAGCGTTCGTAGTACCAGAGGAAATAGGCTGCACCGAAGATCACACCGAGGACGGCTACCGCACCGAACCACCATTTGGCTTTGAAGGCTCCCAGGAGGATCAGGAATTCTCCGACGAATCCGTTGGTGCCCGGTAATCCGATGGACGCCATGCCGATCAGGAGGAGAAAGGTGGCTAAGAGCGGCGCTTGTTTGGCAAATCCCCCGAAGGAGCCGAGGTGGGAACTTTGTTGCCGAGTCGAGAGGAAGCCGGCCATGAAGAAGAGTCCTGCCGTACTGAAGCCGAGGTTGATCATGGTCAACAGGCTGCCTTGGAGTCCCTGGAAATTCAAAGCGAAGAGCCCGACCACCACGAATCCAAGGTGGCTGATGCTGCTGAAGGCAAGTAGCCGTTTGAAGTCGAGTTGGACCAACGCCACGACCGCCCCATACAGAATTGCGGTGAGGGCCAACACCATGACGATGGCGATCACCCCCTCATTTTTCGAGGCCTCAGGAACCAGCGGGAACGTGAATCGAAGGAATCCGTAGGTGCCGAGCTTCATCCCTGCCAACATGACGGCCATTCCTATGGGCCCTTCGACCAATGCATCCGGAAGCCAAGTGTGGAAGGGGAAAACAGGGGCCTTAAAGGCGAATCCCATGAACATAAGCCAAAAGATCAGGATCTGCTGAGAGAGCGGAATGGGCACCGACAACAGTTCAAGAAGATCGAAAGAATAGACATGGTCAAGATGATGCGTGACGGCCCATTGGTGATAGTTGATGTCGAGCAGTGCGATGCCGACCAGCATGAAGACGCTGCCCAACAACGTATAGAGTACGTACTTGAGGGCGGCATAATGGCGATCGGCCCCGCCTCCCCAAAGCTTGATCAGGAAATAGCTGGGGATCAGCATGAGTTCCCAGAACACAAAAAATAAGATGAGGTCTATTGAGACGAAGATGCCGATGGTCGTGGTTTCCAGTGCCAGGAGCGCCATAAAATAGAGGCGCACTTGGTGGCGGATCGTGTCCCAGGAGTAAATTACCACCAAGACGGTAAGAAACGCGGTCAACCCGACGAAGAGCACGCTGATGCCGTCGACGGCGAGGTGATAGCCGATGCCGAGGGCTGGGAGCCATCGCGCATGTTCTGCAAACTGCATGGCTGCGGAATCGGGGACGAAACGCATCAGTACGAAGCAGGCTAGTGCCAATTCAACGAGGGTAATAAGTAATGTCGTGGATTTGAGCAGATCCTCGTCCTCGATTAGCCAGAGAACCGCCGCTCCGACCAGGGGGAGGAAGATCAGGTATGAGAGGATGGGGAACCCGAAAGTAAACTCTTCAAGCATCGTAAATCCAAACAATCTGCCGCGTCAGCGTGCTGAATACCCGGTGGACCCGCCTCCGGTCCAGATTAACAAGATGAGGTGGACGAGGATGAAGAGTCCCGCCACGATGATGGCTGCATATTGATGTACCATGCCGGTTTGGAGTCGGCGCCACGAGCGCGCCAGGAGGTGATTCCCGTAGCCGATAATATTGAGACCGGCATAGACGACGTGTTTTTCCGTCCAGGTGATCGCGGCGGAGCTGAGGTCCGTGCCGCGGTCGATACCGCGGACAAGTCCGTCGATAATGGTTCGATCGAACCAATCGCAGAGTTTTCCCAACTGCTTGGTGGGCTCGACGAAGAGGGTATCGTACAATTCGTCGACATAATACTTGTTGAGCAGCGTGGTGTAGGCGCCGGGCATGCGGTCGGCGAGGGTTGCGGCCGCAGTCGAGGGGCCGCTATAGAAATAATGTGCGAGGCCCCATCCGAGAAGCCCGATGACGGTAGCCGTACCCATCAGGCCGAACATGAGTGCGGGAGGTGTCGCATGTTCCTCGCCGGCCACTCCGGCGACAGAATGGAGAAAATGGTGGAACCAGCCGTTCTCAGGCGGCACACCGGGGAAACCTCCGATGACCGAAAGGGTGGCAAGGACGATCAATGGCCCGATCATGACCATGGGTGATTCATGAACATGTTCGGCCGTGTGATGATCCAGCCGGGAAGTCCCATAAAACGTCAGGTAGGTGAGGCGGAACATATAAAACGATGTCAGGAATGCGCCGATTGCCGCCATACCGTAGAGCAGGTAATGGTGGTGGACGAACGCATGGCCCATGATTTCGTCCTTGCTCCAGAATCCCGCCAGCGGTGGAATACCCGCGATCGCGATCGTGCCGATCAGAAAGAGGGTATGCGTCCAAGGAATCTTGGACTTCAGGGCGCCCATCTTCCGGATGTCCTGCTCGCCCGAGAGCGCGTGGATCACGGATCCGGCCGACAGGAACAATAAGGCCTTGAAGAATGCGTGGGTCATGAGGTGGAACACGGCGGCGGTGTAGGCACCGAGACCGCAACCAAGGAACATATACCCGAGCTGGCTGACCGTGGAATAGGCCAGGACTCGTTTGATATCTGTTTGGACGAGCCCTATGGTGGCGGCGAACAGGGCCGTCAGCCCCCCAATCCAGGCGACGGTGGTCATGGCGATGGGCGCCAGGTCGAAAATGGCGTGGTTACGAACGATCATGTAGACGCCGGCGGTGACCATGGTGGCGGCGTGAATCAGCGCGCTGACCGGCGTGGGGCCTTCCATCGCATCAGGCAACCAAGTGTAGAGGGGAAGTTGTGCGGATTTTCCGACGGCACCGACGAGAAGGCAGAGGGCGATGGCTGTCGCCATTTCGGGCGAGAGCTTGGCGGCGTTCTGCATGACTTGCGTGTAATCGAGTGTCCGGAAGTTCACGAAGACGAGGAAAATAGCCAGGAGGAAGCCTGCGTCGCCGATCCGATTCACCACAAAGGCCTTTGTGGCGGCCTTGGCGGCAGACACTTTGTCGTAGTAGTAGCCGATCAGCAGATAGGAGCAAAGGCCCACTCCCTCCCAGCCGATGAACAACACCACGTAGTTGTTGCCCATGACCAGGAGCAGCATCGACACCATGAAGAGATTCATATACACGAAGAAACGCGTGAACCCCGCTTCCCCGTGCATATAACCCACGGAATAGACGTGAATGAGGAAGCCGACGCCGGTGATGACCAGCAGCATGATGCAGGTAAGCGGGTCGATCAGATAGGCGAGGTTGATGGTGAGGTCGCCGCCGAAGATCCATTTATAGGCGATGACTTCACGCGCCGCGCCCGTGCGGAGGGTTTCCGTAAACACCGCCAAGACGCAGAGAAAGGACATGAGGACCGATCCCCACGCGAAGCGATGCGCAAGATCGTGCGAGTAGCGGTGTCCGAAGAGGCCGTTGACAATCACAGCCATCAGCGGAAACAGGGGAATCAATTTGACGATCAGATCGATAGAGTCAGACACGTTACCACTTCAACAGATTCATTTCGTCGACGTTGGTGGAAATTTTTCCGCGGAACACCACAATGATGATCGCGAGCCCGATGGCCGCCTCCCCCGCCGCAATGGCGATGATAAACAAGGCGACGATTTGTCCTTGCATGGATTCGAGATAGTGCGAAAAGGCGACGAGGTTGATCGTGGCCGCGTTCAGCATGATCTCGACGGACATCAACACGATAATGAAGTTGCGACGGATGAGCACGCCGAGGAGACCTGTTGTAAACAGGATGGCACTGACCACGACATAGGCGGATAAGGGAATCATGCGTCCCGCCTTGTTTCGACTGATTTGGGAGTCTTGGCCAACACAATCGCGCCGACAATGGCCCCTGTTAGAAAGACCCCGATGATTTCAAACTGGAGGAGATAGTCGCTGAACATCTTGATGCCGACGGCATGGGCGTCTCCGTTGAGGAGAATGGCAGCCGTTGACGCGTCGCCGCGTGAACCACTAAACGGAGAGCGGACCAGCAGGAACACGAGATAGGCCAAGCCGATCGCAGCGGGAGCCAGCAGATAGGGAGTCTTGGCGTGGAAGTACCTGTCGTCGGTTTTGAGGTTCAACAGCATGAGGACGAACAGGTAGAGCACCAAGATTGCTCCGGCGTAGACGATGACCTGGACCGCCCAGAGAAATTCGGCGTTGAGCATAACGAACAGGCCTGAGACGTGAAGGAGCAGGGCCAGGAGGGCGAGGCCGCACTGGACTGGGTTCTTCAGCGACACGGTCAGAATGCCGGCGACAATACTGACCACTGCGAAATACGCGAAAAACAGGAAAGCCATAACGGTACGGTTTAGCTCAAATGTTTGGGTTGTGACTGTGTAGGTTTGAGGACTGATTGTGGAAAGTAATAGCGATACTCTCGACTCTCGTCCGAGTTTGTTTCTTGGTTGTGCGTATAGAGATATTTTTTAGCGTCGTCGAGATGGCGTGCGCCGACCTCGTAGAGCCGCTTTTTGTCGAAAAGGAGGGTTCGTTTGTCGTGAGTGGAGAATTCGTACATCTTGGTCATGGCCAGTGCATTGACCGGACAGGCCTCCACGCAATAGCCACAAAACACGCATTTGGTGATATCGATATAGAACTCACTCGCGAATCGTTGTAAGGGCCGTTCTGGGTCTTCCTGGCTGATGACCTTGATACAACGGGACGGACAGGCTGCCTCACAAAGATCGCAGCCGACGCAACGGTCACGACCGTCGGCATAACGAAGCAGCCCGAGTGCGCCGCGGTGACCATCAGGAATCGTGCGTTGCTCGCGAGGGTACTGGAAGGTGATGGGGCGGTGAAACATATGTTTGAACGTCACCTTCATGGCGTCCCATATTTCATAGAACAACGCCGCATGAAGAAGTTTTTTGGTCAACGCCCCGACACTCATTCTCACCACCTCTAACGACAACAAAAAGACGGACGAGCTTACTCTTACGCACCAACCTTTTCAATCGTTACACGAGTCGATTTGAAATATGGCACACCGGTCACTGGATCGGCCTCCGTGGTCATCAAATCTTTCACCGGCGGTTGGTTGAAATGTTCGGGGAAGAAACAGGACCCGGCCTGAATGTCCGGGTCGGCCTTCACCCCCGCCTGCACGGAGCCTTGTCGAGACGTCAGTCGAACGGTGGACTGCTCGGTGAGGCCGAGTTTCTCCACGTCGGCCGGATTCATTCGTATCCGTCCGTTGTTGGGCTCGATGTTGATGAGTCCCGAAGCCTGGGTGGACATTTTCCCTGAGTGATAAAGCACTTGCCCCATCGTCAGGACAAATGGCCGGACATCCTCACCTGGAGAAACTTCTGCTGCAGGGCGACGATAACGTTTGGGGACCTCGGCTGCATAGCCGTTCGAGAGATAGGCGTCTGGCGACGGCGAGATCCGCCGGGGCTGGCCGAGATTGTAGTAACCGGGCAGCAGCTTCATGATCTCGTTTTGCACGTCCTGAGGGGATTGGTAGGGCCACTCGTAGCCAAGGCCGTTGGCCAGTGCGGTCATGATGTGCCAATCCGGCAGGCTTTCGCCGACATGATCGAGGGCCTGTCGGACGCGCAAGACTTTCCCCTCAAGGTTGGTGAAGGTACCGTCTTTTTCGGCATAGGTGGCTGCGGGCAGCACGACGTGCGCCATTTGGGCGGTTTCGGTCAGGAACGGATCCTGGACAATCAGGAGTTGCAGCTTTTGGAGGGCGCCCTTCACGTTCATCGAGGCGGGCAAAGTGGCTAACGGGTTTTCTCCGATTGCGTAGAGGGCTTTGATTTGGCCGCTGTGAATGCGCGCCAGAATCTCAAGCAGGTTGGCACCAGTCCCGGTTGCGGGCAGGGTGACTTCCCAAGCTTTGCCGAAGCGTTCACGCGCGCCTGGATCATCGAAGCGAGCCTGTCCGGGCAGAAATTCAGGCGCAACACCCATGTCGATGGCGCCCTGTTCATTGCCCTCCTCGGTAACGGTCGTCACGCCGGATCCCGGCTGTCCCAGTTTCCCTGTCACCCAGGCGAGGTCGATCAACTTGAGGACATTCTGGTAGCCATTCGACCGACGAACGATGCCTTCAGCGCACAACGCAATGGCACGCGGGGCTTCGGCGAATATGGTCGCCACCTCGCGGATCTGAGCGATCGGGATGCCGGTCTGGGCGGAAACCTGGTCGAGTGAAACCTGGGCGACCGCCTCCTTGAGCGCCGCAAACGCCTGCGGGTGCTGCGCCGTACTTGTGTCATCTACGAGATCTTGCTCAATGACGGCTTTGACAAGTCCATCGATCAGCAGTGGTTCAGTCCCGGGTTTCACCAAGAGCGGATGCGAAGCGAGTTGGGCGATGTTGGTTGTAGCCGAGTCGACGACGATCACTTGTGAGTGATAGACGCGGATGGCTTCCTTGATGCGGACGGCCGTCAACGGGTTGGTTTCGGTGATGTTCGAGCCGATCACAAGGATGGCCTTGGCTTTGGTGAGATCTTCCCAATCATTCAGCGGCCGACCGATGCCGACGGCATGTCGAACGGCATGCACGTAATTCAGATGACCGTACCGCGCGCTACTGTCGAGTTGGTTGGTTCTGAGCCCGGCCCGCATGAGCTTTTGGAACAAATACAGCTCTTCGTTCGTGCAGCGGGCGGTGATGAGTCCGGCGATGGATTCAGGACCATGCTTGCGGTGAATGTCGGAGAGTCGGTCGATAACCGTTTGCATGGTGTCGAGCCAAGGCGTTTCCGTCAAGGTGTCACCACTTCTGACCAGGGGCTGTCGAAGCCGCTGCTCGCTGTCGATGTACTGAAAGCCGAATCGACCCCGGACGCAGAGCCCGCCGTGCCCCTTGGCGGTTTCGGAGCGATCCCCCCATTTATTCTTCCAGGAGAGCGGCGAGGTAACGCGGACGACTTCGGTGTCCTTGGTCTCTAGGTGCATCTGGCAGCCGTCACCGCAATAGTTGCACGTGGTCGTAGTCTTCTTCATTTGCCAGGGCTTGTACAAATACTTGGAGTATTTGTTCGTGATGGCACCGACGGGACAGACCGCCAGGCAGTCTCCGCAGAATTCACAGGCCAGCGGCTGGTCGCCCTTAGCCACGACTTGGTTGAAACCGCCTTTTTTCATGAATTGCAGCGCGTCGATCATCAGCACGTCTTTGCAGACGTTGATGCATTCTGCGCACGCGATGCAGCGATTCATGTTGAAGTCCAGCACCAGACTTCGCGTGTCCTCAGGAATGAATTTTTGCTTGGCGTTGGCGAGATTGGTGACGCCATGCTGGAACGCCATGTCCTGGAGCTCGCAATGTCCGTCGGCATCGCAGACCGGACAATCCAGGGGGTGGACGGAAAGGTGTTTTTCAACCGCTTTCTTGCGCGCCGCGAACAGATCGTCGCCCTCGGTTCGGATCACCATGCCGGCTGCGGCCTTTGCGGTACAGGAGCGAACCGGAGCCTTCTTGCCTTCTTGCATCACCAGGCACATGCCGCAAGATCCGAAAGGATCGAAGGTATAGTGGTAGCACATGGCAGGGATGATCTTGCCTGTGCTGGCAATGACGTCGTAGAGCGAGACGCCGTCCTTTGCCGATACCGTTCGTCCATCAATAGACAGTTCGATGGTAGCGGCTTCGACGTCGGGATTGGTAGCTGGTTTCAGGCCCATGGTTCCTCAACTACGATTTATCGATTCGGCGATCCTTCGAACGACAGGGTCGTCATTCGGTGAGATCACTCCATGCGTCAACGGTCACATTCGCCCATGACGATGTCGTAGGTTCCGAAAATCGTCACGGCATCGGCGATCATGTAGCCTTTCGACATATGATCGAACGCGCCCATATGAATGAATGACGGCGCGCGAATTTTGAGTCGGTACGGCTTTCCGCCGCCCGTACTCACGATGTAAAAGCCCAGCTCGCCTTTATGCGCCTCGGTCCCACAGTAGATTTCTCCGGGAGGCGCGTTGAACCCTTGTGAAAAGAGTTTGAACTGCTGAATCATGGACTCCAGGTTGGTGAACACGCGCTCTTTGGGAGGCAGGGTCACGCTGGGCACGTCGGCCATGATCGGCCCGTCCTGGATTTGTTCAAGACACTGGCGGATGATCTTGACGCTTTCGTACATCTCCTGCACGCGAATCCAATACCGATCATAGGTGTCGCCGTTCTTGCCGACGGGGACGCTGAATTCACACTTCGGATAGGCCGAATAGGGTTCGTATTTGCGAAGGTCGTAGTCGACGCCGGAGCCGCGCAGGGTCGGTCCGCTCAACCCGAAGCTTAATGCGTCCTCGGCCGAGATCACGGCCACGCCCTTGGTTCGCGCGAGCCAGATGCGGTTCTTCTCCAAGAAGATCACGTACTCGTCGATTTTCGGCGGGAAGTAATCGAGGAATTGCTTCAACTTGGCGAACAAGGATGGTGTGAAGTCCCGTTCAACGCCCCCGATGCGATACCAGCTGGTGGTGAGTCGTGCGCCGCACAGCTCGTCAAACCAGTCCAGCAGAATTTCACGGTCTCTGAAGCAGTAAAAAAAGACAGTCATCGCCCCAATGTCGAGTGCCTGAGTGCCCAGCCAGAACTGATGGCCGATGATGCGCTGAACCTCCGCCACGATGGTGCGCAGATACTCGGCTCGGTCCGGTACCGTGATGTTCATCAATTTTTCAACCGCCCTGCAGTAAGCGAAGTTGTTATACATCGCGCACACATAGTCGAGGCGATCTGTGTGCGGGATGAATTGATGATAGGTTCCCTCCTCGGCTAGTTTTTCTACTCCTCGATGGAGAAAGCCCATGACCGGGGTTGATTTGACCAGCCGCTCACCTTCCAACTCAAGGATGACTTTCAGCACCCCGTGCGTGCTCGGATGTTGCGGTCCCATGTTGAGGAGGAGTTCTTCGGTCCTCAGTGTCGGGAGCGTCTCGCTCTCCGGATGTTCGGGATCGACTTTATAAACGGTTGTTCGTTGATCTTCGAACTGCGCCATGATCGTGTAATCGTCCTACCAGGCTGTCGTTACCGGGTCGGTTCATCTAAAAATTCGAACGTGTCACGCCAGCCCTTTCCACGGAGCGGAAAGTCTTTGCGCAGCGGATAACCTTCGTCGTATTCGTCCGGCATAAGAATGCGGCGAAGATCGGGATGGTTCCGGAACCGGATACCCATCATGTCGTAGACCTCGCGCTCCATGAAGTCGGCCCCTTTCCAAATATCGGTCAGGGAATCAACAATACAGTCTGATTCAGGCACCCGAGTTTTCAGGCGGATCCGTTGTCGCGTGCGAATTGAATAGACTTCGTATACGACTTCAAACCGTTCTTCATCGTCAGGCCAATCGACTGAGCTGACATGGACGATATAATCGAATCGCATGGCGGGATCGTCTCGCAGAAACCGGGCCACATCCCGCAGAGTCTCTGGCTTCACCGTGACGGCGAGGTCCCCGCGCCACTCCACCACTTTTGTGCAGGCGCCGGGAAAGGTATCCTCGATGCGTTTTGTTAGGTGATTCATGAGGTCGGCTTCTGTCCGTTAGACCTTCAGTGCGTCCTTGACTTCCTTCGGTTGCGAGAGGAACACACGCTTTTGCATGATGCGCTCCTGCAATTTCAGGATGCCATCGAATAGAGCTTCAGGAGTCGGCGGACATCCGGGCACATAAATATCGACCGGCACGAATCGATCGACTCCCTGCACCACACTATAACTGTCGTAGATGTTTCCCGAGGTGGCGCAAGAGCCCATGGCAATCACGTACTTTGGTTCGGGCATTTGGTCGTAGATTTTTCGGATCACCGGGGCCATCCGGCGGCACACCGTTCCCGCGACGATCATGAGGTCCGATTGGCGGGGGGAAGCTCGGAAGACCCCGGCTCCATAGCGATCCATGTCATACCGGGATGAGACCGCCGCGATCATTTCGATAGCGCAGCAGGCGAGTCCGAATGTCATGGGCCACAAGGACCCCTTCCTGGCCCAATTCACGGCTTTTTCTACCGTGAGGGTGATGACGTCGGGGGAGCCGTCCTTCTCGTGGCCGCCCAGTTGAATTAGTCCCATTCCAAAGCTCCTTTTCGCCATGCATAGACATAGGCGACGAGGAAAAGTCCGATAAAGACCAGCATTTCCACCAGGCCGATGAGGCCGATTTTGTTGAAGACAATGGCCCAGGGATACAGAAAGATCACTTCTACGTCGAAAATGACGAACAGCATGGCAAAGATGTAATACCGCACGGGAAACGGCATTCTGGCATCGGAAAAGGGTTCAGATCCGCACTCATACGTGGATAGCTTCTCAGGTTCCGGGTACTTCGGTTGAACGAAATAGCTGATCAGTAACGTGCCTGCACCGAAAGCAAGGGCAACGAACACGAAGACCAATACGGGAAAGTATCGGCTTAGGTACTCTAAGAGGAGTTCGGAACCGGCCATTGACTCGAACCTCAACAAGTTTGAGGGCTTCTAAGGCTCTGTAAGAGGTCGGAATCTTAGCCCCTGGTTATTTTTAATAGCAAGCGCACAAAGGACCTAGGTCCTTTGTCCCGAAAGTCCTAGAAAGTGAATACTGTCGAGCAGTTAGGAGGCAGGAGAGAGATGATCATCGGAGGTGATTATAAATCGGGTTTCCTTGCAACCTCCTCATGCGAATCCGAGCTGTCGCGCGTCGAAGCCGGACTCTTCCCTGTGGCGGCGATCATTTTATTGGCCGGCGTTCGCAATCCGTTCGGTGGAATTCCGGTGCTGATGTCCCACTCCGATTCCATGGGCGTCGCGGGTTGCACTTTTGTTCTGCGTGGGACTTGGGTATTGATGCGACGGATCTCGGTGCCCATGTGGTGTCTCAGGTAGCTCAATTCGTAAAGTGGTTCCAACGGCCGGCTCACGATAACATCCACCGCGAGCTGAATCAAACCACAAGGCACCGTCCTGCCTCTTGACAACCCCCCACTCTTTGCTAAGTTTGCTACAGGCAACCCTCCTAAAGTGTGAGTAAGATGAGGATATTATCTATGCGTGCCAGCCTGACCATCCTGTCCTGCATTCTCATGGCCAACACAGCCGCTCCCATTTATGCCCAGGAGGCCCAAAGCGTACGCTTGGGCCAAGCCGCGCTGACCTATGCGGCCGGGTCGATTCGACAGGACATGCCCGTGGAAGGCGTGGTCAATGCGATTACTGGTGACAATCAATTGGCGGGCAACCGCATGATGTTGGGCTGGTCGGGGACTGACAGGCTCTATCTCAAATTGAATAAGCCCGGCGAGGCGGCTCTTGGGGACCTCTATACGGTATATCGGCGGGCTCGCAAGGTGTTTCATCCCATGACCAAGCAGTATCTCGGTTATGTCATCAACCGGGTGGGTGTGGTCAAGGTGGTTCAGGTCGATCCGCTGCTGGTCGGTGTGCAAGTCGTGCGCTCGTACGCGCCGATCTCAACCGGTGATCCGGTCGCGCGGTTTACGCCTCCTGCCGCCGAGGAGATCGTTGAGTCGGCCTCAACCGGCAGTGATGTCGAGGCCATGATCGTTGAATTGCAGTCCGACAAGCACATGTCTCTCGTGGCCCAAGGCAACATCGTCTATCTCGATAAAGGCCAGGCTGACGGTCTGCACGCCGGAGATTGCCTTGAAGTGTTCCGCACGGGCGGCGGTCTTCCTGAACGAAAGATGGGCGAGGTCAAAGTCCTTTCTACCGAGGCTCATACCGCCGCTGCGGTCATATCGAAAGCTGTGGCCCGGGTCCTCATCGGCGACCGCCTTCGCCCCAAACATGTGTCACCTGTCCAACAGGCGCTGCAATCGGACCAGAAGGAAGAGGACCTTCCTGCCGCAACGTTCCAACCGGTCACGGTTGCGAACAGCCACTCCGCCGCCTCCGCTCAGCAGGAGCCTCGGGCCGCGAACAAGGCGGGTGACGAACGCCTGCGCGGTGGAATACGGTTGAATCTTGATGATTTGGCTGATCAGTTGGAATATGAGTCGGGTGAGGTGAAGATCAAGTCCGCGGGTATGCCTATCCTGGAACAGGTGGCGGAATATTTGACGACTGCGGCAGGCTCCCAGCAGGTGCGTGTTGAAGGTCATTCCGACAATATGGAGATCGGACCGTCGTTGAAGGGGGCCTTTCCTACGAACTGGGAGTTATCCAAAGCACGAGCGGGGGAAATCGTACGCTATTTGGTCGAAAAGGGCGGAATGGATTCCGCAAAACTGTCGGCGGTAGGGTATGGGGCGAGCCGACCGGTTGCGAGCAACGGTACCGAGGCCGGAAGAAAGAAAAATCGCCGCATTGAAATCGTGCTCGAGTCGCCGGAAAGCGGCGCACTGCCTCAATCGGTGAAGGTGCCCGTCACCGAAGGAGAGGCGGGGCCGGCGCAGTATAGCGACAATCAACTGGGCTCGGCATCCGCCACCGGCGATGGCCTACCAGCCGCATCTGCCATTCAGCCTGTGGCGACTTCGTCCGAGGTGCCGGCTGATCGAGCGCCTGCGGTCCCGGATGTCATCGTCCCGGTTACGCCTGCGGATGCAGGCACGCCTCCACCCACTTCAGGTTCATAGTCCCTAACGGCGGCCGGCTTGCCTCATGTAAGCCGCTCGCCGCGTCGTCCTTTCCCATTGTCTCTCCCTACCCGATTCCTTGGTCGACTGTCATTGTTGCTCCAGTCCGCTGTTGTTAGAATGCCGCATGCGAGACCAACCTGTGCAGGCGGCTGCACCTCTCCCCGGCTATGTCGATGTGGTGTTGCCTCGTCGACTGCACCGATCGTTTACCTATGTTGTCCCGGCGGAACTCCGGGGACGCATCGTCATCGGTCAGTCTGTGCTCGTGCCCTTTGGGACGCAGGATCTGCAAGGGCTGGTCATTGCGCTTCATCACCGGCCACCGTCAGGAGCACCGGAGGCAGGACTCAAATCGCTGCGTTCGTGCGGGGAGACCTCTCGAGACCATGTGCTGACACCTGCTCAGGTTGAATTGAGCCGCTGGGTTGCGGAACGATATGCCGCACCTTGGGGGCAATGCATCAAACTCGTGTTGCCACCTGTCGATCAGCCTCGTCGGCCTCACACTCGATATCTGCTCACGGCACAAGGCCTGGCCGAGCCCTCCTCACGTGATGGGATGGGCGAGGCCGAGCTGCGGCTCCTTGCACGGCTTCGTCGACGTCCGAACGGCATCATGGAGAGCACGCTCCTGCGGGGCGAGAAGTCCGGTGCAATGCCGGCATTGCGGGCGCTGATCAAACGCGGGTTGGTGGAGCAGCGTGATGAGGCGGCCGCTCCGAAGCGGACTCGCAGGGGAAAGGCACATGCGCTAACCACGGCGTCTGCCCTTCCGATGGGAGAAGCCGGTGAGGCTTCACCGCCCCCGCCGGCGGAAGCCCAGTCGTGGCTGATGATGATCGACAAGCAGGTGGCGGCGGACGGGTATGCGGCTCTTTTGCTTGAAGGGGAACGTGCTACTCGTCACTGGTGTCTTGTGCAGGCTGCGCAAGCCACGCTTCGCCGCGGTCGGCGAGTTCTGGTCATCACGGGGGACGTCGAAAATGCCGATCGATTGGCCGGACTCTTTGCGGCGGCCGGCGAGCAGGCGACGCTCCTGCACAGCAGCCTCCCTGTGAAGGAGCGCGAGGCGGCGTGGTATGAGGCCCGAGGGGCGTCGTCTACGATCGTGATCGGCACCCGCATGGCCGCATTTGCTCCGATCGACCGACTCGGACTGGTGTGGGTGGAAGGAGAGGATGATACGTCCCTCAAGGAGGAACAGGTGCCGCGTTACCATGCTCGAGAGGTCGCGCACGAACGGGCCCGTCGCGAGAACGCGGTGTTAGTACTGGCGTCGAACCATCCCTCGCTGGAAAGTTGGGCGGCAGTTCAGCAGGGCCTGATGATGGCCTGTGTGTACCGCAACCCCACACAGGGTCCCAAGATTCAGGTGATCGACCTGAAGGCGTACGGCAGAGACTCCTCTGCCGGAACGGTGCTCACGCCGGACTTGTGCGAAGGGATTCGCGATGCTCTGCAGCGGCGATCGTTGGCGATACTGTTTCTCAATCGTAAAGGATTTGCGAGTGTGCTGCATTGCGCGGATTGCGGAGTGAACCCGCAATGCGATGTGTGCAGCGTTGCACTGACCTTTTTCAGGCGCAGCAACCAGGTGCGGTGTCACTACTGCGGACGCTCCAAGCCTGTCCCGGAGCAGTGTCCTCGGTGCCAATCCTTGAAACTGGAACCTGTTGGGGCCGGCACGGAACGGATCGAAGAGGCGGTTCGGCGGATGTTCCCCATGGCCCGTGTGGGGCGCGTGGATGGCGAGACGATCCGACGACCGGGTGACGCTCGGGCAGTCAGCCGGCTGATGGATGCGGGCGAACTCGATATCGTGATCGGCACCCAGATGTTGTTCCGGTTGGCGTTGCCGGCGAGGGCTGCCTTCGTGGCCGTTCCGGACGCCGATGCCGGATTGCACGTGCCTGATTTCCGTTCAGCGGAACGGATGTATCACGGTCTGGTGGATGCAGCTGCCTTGGCCCTTCCGGCGGCCGCCGGCGGCCGCCTACTTGTGCAGACTCGGCTCCCCGATCACCACGCGATTCTGGCGCTTGCGTCCGGGAATGAGGAAATGTTCGTGGCGCAAGAACAGGCCTTTCGGCAACTGCTCCAGTATCCGCCCTGGACATCACTGATTCGGTTGGATGTGTCCGGGACAGCAGAGCCGGCGGTGGCGCGGGCTGCTCATCGCTGGGTGGCGCTGTTACGAGGGCAAGTCTTCTCTGCCCAGGGCGCACCTCTCAGTGGCGGTCATGGCGTGTCCCGGCCAGGAGGCTCCGCCGGTGTGGCGGGGGAGTCGCGCCAGCCTTTCATTCTCGGCCCCTCCCCGGCGCCCCATGCCATGGTCCGCAATCGATACTGTTGGCAGATCCTGGTGAAATCCGATGCGTCCGAGGTCGGAACGGCTGCGGTGTTGCGAACTCGCGAGGAGCTGGAGCGGGAGTCGCGCCGGGGTGGGCTCCGGTTCGATATTGATGTAGATCCGGTTTCGATGGCGTGATGCCGATTAGGACCGTGTCCGATTTTTTTTGTTCCGGTTCGGGGGGGACGCTATCGCGGGGGCTGGGGGCGTCTGTTGCTCTTTGAGGCGTTTAAAGAGGCCGAAGGCGAAGGTGACCCAGAAGACCGAGGTGAACAGTCCGAAGATAACAGCGTTCAGGATGGCGCCCATCTGTTCCTCGGTCGGCTGACTGCCTCCCATCCGCATCTGCACCATGGTCACGATCGGCCATGTCATGCTTTCCGCGCCGAGTCCCAAGGTGGTCCATGCCCAGACGGTTCCGATGCTCCGTCCCTTCCAGAGGAGAAAGGCGGTGGCGATGGTGCCGACAAGCAGTGCCCAGAGCAGAACGGCTTGCTCCCACATGACGACGATGCCGATGGCGATGACAATGCCGCCGAGCACCGCGTGTAATTGAGGCGTCCACCAGGCCATTCTTCCGGTCTCTTGGTCGTATGAATGGGGCACGAAAGCGCGCGTAGTGTGCGGATCGCTTGGCAGGAAGTCAATCTGGTGACGTGATGAATCCGCTGCCCCGTCCAACGGTCAGCCGGCAATCTCGGTTTGAACGGCGTCCAGGAGCTGCTGCATTTCGAAGGGCTTCTGGAGCGTACGGCGGGCGCCGAGCATACGGGCCACATCCAGGAAGTTTAAAATGCCGATCATGTCGCTACCGCCGGTGATGGCCATGATCTTCGCATTCGGGAATTCACGACGTAAGGTCAGAATGCTTTCCAAGCCGTCTTGATCCGGCATGAGAATATCCATAATCACGAGATCCGCAGGCGACTCGCGGTACTGCGACAAGCCCTGTTTTCCATTCGCTGCTTCTTGAACCTGATACCCCGCCTGTTCCAGCGTGTTGCGGATGAGCTGGCGAATCGCTTCTTCGTCGTCGACAATCAAGACCGATGGCATATCATTCCTCGCAGAAATGCTGTTCGGTGAAATCGTGTGGTTGGTGTGCGGAGGTGATGACACGGCTGATTCCGGCGTGACCGGGCCGCTTCACCAGCAATATGACTCTATCGTTCTTTGTCGCGCTCAGCAAGAGATTCCCTCTGTTCCGTGAGCTGTGGGGCTTTGTTTCGGTCCGGTTCGGCCGCGACGATCGTGCCGGGAGGAATCATAGCCGGCAGGTAGACTTCGATCGTGGTGCCGTGACCGACTGAACTGGTGGCACGAAGTGTCCCTCCTTGTTCGCTGACAATCTGCTGCGCGGTTCCGAGTTCTGCTCCCGACTGAGCTCCCGCGGGAAGGTGCGCGAAGAGCGGGCCCAGTTTCCGGAGCTGGTCCGCTACGCCCATATCATTGCCGGTATCCGAGACCGCGAGGCGTACATACTGACCCGGCCGAAGAGGAAGTTCATGTCCATCCATCACGCTGCTCAAGTCCACATTGTCCAGGCGCACCTCTAGGACCCCCCCGGTCGCGCTCATCGCTCGTTCAGCATGGGCGAGGAGTTTGACGCAGACTTGATGGACTTGGGTCGGGTCGGCAAAGACCGGATGTGTGGCCCCGGGAATCCACTCGCGGAGACTGATGCCGCTTGGCAGTCGGTTTTTCAGCATCCGCAATGTTTCTTTGAGCAAGATATCCAGGGAGACCGGTTGCTTGGCCCCGTCTGCCTGGCGGCCGAACATGAGCATCTGCGTGACCAGGTCCCGAGCCCGTCTCGATGCGAGGAGTACCTGTTGCAGATGTCCATGGGCCCGACTGTCCGGGGCGAGGAGCGGTAAGGCTAAGTCGGAGAATCCCATGATGGCCGTGAGGCAGTTATTGAACTCATGGGCCATGCCCCCGGCCAGTGTGGCTACGGCTGCCGTTTTTTGTGCGCGACGCACCTGTGCCGCGAGTTGCTTCTGTTCGGTGAGGTCGGTGGCCAGTACCTGAATGGCCGGATGGCCGTCGAACAGGACGGGGCTTGCGACCAGTTCCACGTCGATGATGGTTCCATCGTGTCGCGTGCATTGCCGCTCAACCGGAGCAGCAGGGGGAGACAATGGGAGATCCTGGAGGAACTCCTGGGCGAAACAGTCTGACAACGCACGGCCTTCGAGCGGGGGTGTCGCCGGGAGGGTGAACAGTTTCGCGCCCGCCTGATTCATGAACAGCAGGGTCTCGTCGGCGTATACGAAGACCGGGTGTGGGGTAATCGTTGCCAGGCTTCGATATCGTTCTTCGCAAGCATGCAGGGCGTCGAGGGCCAGTTGCCTTGGGGTGATATCGCGGACCATACCCGCATATCCGCGGGAAGGCTCCTCGCCGGTGCGAAGCGGGAAGGCTTCCGCCATCACCCAGCGCACAGAGCCGTCGGGCCGTTGAAAGCGAAACTCACGCGAGAAACTTCGATCCTGCGCGATGGCCGCGGCCCATTCGGTGGCAATGAGGTCCTGGTCTTCCGGGACGAGGGCGTTCAACCAGCAGGTTCCTGCGTCTGGTGGGCCGGGCAGGCCGGCGATGCGGCGTAGTCGCTCGTTCACATACAGCGTCTGACCCTGGGCGTCCGCCAGAAAGATGCCGACTGAGGCTTGGTTGGCGAGGGTTCGGATCAAGGCTTCAAGCAAAGGAGAATCTCCGATGTACGGAAACGTCGCGGGCAGGTCTTCGGCACTCACAGCTGGCTCCTTCGTCTGTGTGGTATGGCCTGGGGCTTGACACTCCGGTTATCCCCAGAGGTACCACGCCGGTTGCTCATCGGGCGTCCAACGCCAGTCTTCACGACGCCGCATGAGCCCACGAGACTGGCATGATACCACCAAGGTCGCGCCGGCGGTTAGAGATGATTGACATTTGGCAATGGAATTGGGCCCTAGTACAGTAGGGCCGTTTATCTACGTAAAATGGAGCAGCCCAATGTCAGCGATTCACGTTCTTGTGCGAGGACGAAGGTCTTCGGTGAAACGGCTGATGTGAGGAGAGCAGGAGCTGGGGGGATTGCGTGGTTGGGGCGAAAGGGATGGCCCAGAGGTTCAGATCAGTGCTCGATGTGTGCTGCGTCCTGAGCTCATGACTGGACTGTCGGGTTTGGTGCCGAAGGCGGGACTTGAACCCGCACGGCTTGCGCCACACGCCCCTCAAACGTGCGTGTCTGCCATTCCACCACTTCGGCAACCGAGGCTGTCTTCGTCGGAACATCAGGCCCGCTCTCTGCGCACGCATGGTAGACCGTCGCTGGTCCGCTGTGCGACGCTGGTGCAGGCCCTCAGGGGAAGCGCATTATAGAAGTGGTCCAAAATGCTTGTCAATCAACTAGTTGTCCGGTAGAATCTGACGCGGGCTTCGGGGACACGTCGCACATCCTTTCCCATCACAGCGATCGACGGGCTCACGTTTGAGATGACGCCTCTCTCACCCCCTCATATTTCGTCCGGCCGGCAGACTCGCATCGCTGCGCTCTTTGACGTCGATAACACACTGCTTCCGGGAGAAGCGAGCGAGGTGCGTTTTTTTAGGTTTCTCTGGAAGCGAGGACTGGTCGGGTGGCGAGAGGTTCGGGACAGCATCGGCTGGGTGTTGCGGAGCGCGCCTCCGGTGTCATTGCATCCGCTGCGCGAACGAAAACTTTACCTGGCCGGGAAAACGGCCGCCGATGTGCGTGCGTTGGCCGAGGAGTTTTGCCGGTCTGACCTGTTTCCACGTGTGTCGAGGCAAGGGCTGTCCTGCATGGACGACCATCGTCGGGCCGGGCACCATATCGTGATGGTGACCGGATCCCTTGATTTCCTGATCGCACCGCTCGCTACGCTGCTGGAGGTCCCGACCTTGTTGGCCGCTCGTCTGGAACAACAGCAACATCACTTCACCGGCCGCGTGTGCGCACCGCTCCCCTATGGACCGGGCAAGCGCGAATTGATCACGCAACTGACGCAGGACTCCGGCATTGACCTGGCACAGTCCTTTGCTTATGGCGACAGCCCCGGCGATGTCGAATTGCTGGCGATGGTGGGGCATCCACTCGTCGTGAACCCGATTCGTGGCATGGGCCGGATCGCGCAACGAAATGGATGGCCGACGACCACCTGGACTTGAGGAGAAACGTCCTGCGGAGTCCTCACAGGGCTCGTGGCTGATGTGATCGATCATGCTCAAAGTCACGGAAATCTTCCATAGCATTCAAGGCGAATCTACGCATGCCGGCAGGCCGTGTGTGTTTATTCGTCTGACCGGATGCCCGCTTCGGTGCACCTGGTGTGATACGGCCTATGCGTTTTACGGTGGCCGTGATCTGACTGAAGACGATGTGATCGCGCAGGTGCGTGCTTTCGGGTGTCCGCTTGTCGAGGTGACGGGAGGAGAACCTCTCAGTCAACCGGATGCGTGTCCGCTCCTGACTCGGCTCTGTGACGAAGGGTTCGAGGTGCTGTTGGAGACGAGCGGCGCTCTTGATACCGCTGGAGTTGATCGGCGGGTTCATGTGGTGCTCGACGTGAAATGTCCAGGGAGCGGGATGGCTGAACGGATGCACTGGCCGAACCTACAGCGATTAGCCTCTCACGACGAAGTGAAGTTTGTGATCAAGGATCGGGGCGATTATGAATGGGCCCGCGAGGTGATTCGCAGTCGAGACTTGACCGCTCGGTGCACAGTACTCGTGAGTCCGGTTTTTGGAGAGACGGATGCGCGGCAATTGGCGGAGTGGGTGTTGGCCGATCGGTTACCCGTGCGGTTTCAGTTGCAACTACACAAGCATGTGTGGGCGCCGGACATGCGCGGGGTGTAGGCGCGGCCGGTAAGTGGTACGAACCAGGGGAGGATTGATGAAGAAGATCCACGTTCAAGCACAGGTCGGACGGGCGGAAAACGAGGTCATGGAGGTGCTGGTGCTGCTCTGTTGCGAGGGCGCCTCAGACCTCGCGCAAGAAACGGCCTCCATCAATGCCCAACTTGGGGGCCAGCTCGCCGCGTTGATTCAGCGAGGAGAATTTGAGGGCAAACTCGGCGAAGGGTTGATGGTTCATACTCAAGGTAAGGCCAAGGCAAAACGCCTGTTGCTGGCCGGGCTGGGCAAGGCCAAGGACTTGCGCTTGGATGCGTTCCGTCAGGCGTTGGGGTCGGCGGTCAAACGTGTCCGTCAGGCCAAGGTGTCTTCGTTTGGTGTGGTGCTGCCCGGAGCCCTGTTGGAGGAGATTCCCGTTCAGGATGTGGCGCAAGCGGTGGCCGAAGGTGCCATCCTCGGGAATTACCAGTTTACGGTCTATCGCAGTCCAAACGGCACCAAGCCGGTCGATGTCGAACGACTGACGATTTACACTGCACAAGCGTCGGTGCTTTCCCAGATCAACGAGGGCATTCGGCGCGGGGTGGCGACGGCCGAGGCGACGGTTCTGGTGCGGGATCTGTGCAACCATCCGGCCAATGTGATGACGCCGACGCGCATCGTGCAGGAGGCGAAGGCGGTGGCGAAGGAGTCGGGCGTACGGCTCACGGTGCTCGAGCAGAAGGATATGGAGCAACTCGGCATGGGGGCATTGCTCGGCGTGGCTCGAGGGAGTCATCAACCGCCGAAGTTCATCGTTCTGGAATACAAGGGCGCAAAGGCCAAAAAGGGCGACCCGCCGGTCGTGCTGGTCGGTAAAACGATCACGTTCGATACGGGCGGCATTTCGCTCAAGCCGGCCGAGAATATGGAGCACATGAAGGCCGACATGACGGGCGGCGCTGAAGTCCTAGCCACGATGCGGGCTGCGGCGCGGCTCAAATTGCCGCTCCACCTCGTGAGTATTCTGCCGGTGGCGGAAAATATGCCAGGCGGGCGCGCGATGCGGCCGGGCGACGTGGTGAAGACGCTCTCCGGCAAAACTGTCGAGGTGCAGAACACGGATGCTGAAGGGCGGCTGATTCTTTCGGATGCCTTGGCCTATGCCACTCGATATAAGCCGGCGGTGTTACTCGATATCGCGACCTTGACCGGTGCCTGTGTCGTCGCACTCGGCCAGTTCGCGATCGGAATGTTCGGCAACAACGATCAGTTGAAGGAGCAGGTTCGCAACGCCGGGATGCGGGCCGGTGAGCGAGTGTGGGAGATGCCGCTGTGGGAAGAATATTTCGAGCAGCTCCGGAGCGACGTGGCGGATATGCGGAACATCGGCGGCCGTGGGGGAGGCATGATCACCGCCGCGCTGTTCCTGAGCAAGTTTGTGGGCGAGTGCCCGTGGATCCACTTGGATATCGCCAGCACAGATTGGAGCGAGCGTGAACGGGCCTATCTGCCGAAGGGGCCCACTGGCATTGGTACGCGCCTGCTGATTCAGTTCCTGCTCGACCGCACCTTGCCCTAGGGGCAGGGTGGCGGTCGACCGGTCAACCGGTCAACATCCATCAGTCGCTTCTCACCAGTTCCTCGGAGTAGGGTCCTATGACGTTACGTGAGCAAATCGGTCAGCTCTTCATGATGGGGTTCACGGGGACCACGGTCAGCAAGGATCTGGCCTCGTTTATGAAAGCCTACACGCCGGGCGGGGCGATCTTTTTTCGACGCAATCTCGAATCGGTGCAGCAGATCGTCGATCTGACGAACGGGTTGCAAAAGCTGTCGCCTGCTTCGCCCTTGCTGATCGCAATCGATCAAGAAGGGGGGCGCGTGTCGCGGCTCCCGGCTGAATTTACCATCTTCCCTCCCTGCGCCCAATTGGGACAGTGCAACTCCAGCGAGCTGGCCTATTCGGCCGCGGCAACGATCGCCAAGGAGTTGCGAGCCGTGGGCATCAATATGAATATGGCTCCTGTGCTCGATGTGAACAGTAACCCGGAGAATCCGGTGATCGGTGACCGGGCCTTCGGTGCGGATCCTGACCTCGTCGCTGAGCTGGGGCAAGCCACCATCGGCGGCCTGCAGGACAATCTGGTGGTGGCCTGCGGCAAACATTTCCCCGGCCATGGAGACACTTCGACCGACTCGCACAAGGAACTTCCTGTAGTGGACGCAGGGCTCCAGAGACTCCGCGACACGGAGTTCCCCCCTTTTCAGCAGGCGATTCGGTTCGGCGTGGCGAGCCTGATGACGGCGCATGTGCTCTATCGAGTCTTGGATCCTGATGCCCCGGCTACTCTCTCGCCGGCCGTGATTCAGCGGTTGCTGCGGGAGGAGTTTCGTTATGACGGGGTCGTCTTTACGGATGACTTGGAGATGCATGCCATTATCGATCATGATGGGATCGGCGAGGCGGCGGTGCGGTCCTTCGTGGCCGGGTGCGACGTCTTGTTGATCTGCAAGGATCAGGATCGGGTTCAAACCGCCATGGAGGCGATGGAGCGCGCGGTACGAGATGGCCGGATTACGCAGGAGCGTCTGGAGCAATCCTTGGCCCGTGTGGCGCGACTCAAGTCGCGATACCTGTCTCCGTACAAGCCGGTGACGATTTCCGACGCGCGTCTGGTGGTGGGATGTCGCACACACAAGATGTTGCTGGACTCCTGGCACAAGGCCTATGCTCGTGTGCCCGTGCCCACGTCGACGGAGCACCATCGTGTGGCGGCGGCGCCAGATTCGCCCGTGACGCATGTCTGAGCCATTCGGCGGGTTTTTCCTGACTCAAGGCCAAACGAGGTGTGGTGATGAAGAAAGGTGACATTCTCGACGAGCGCAAACGTTTCCCCGACTCGTGTGGGTTGGTCGTCAAGTGCGCGGGGGGCGGCGAGGGATTCCAAAAGATTTTTTGTTGCGGCCATGAGTTGACGGAAGAAGATCTGGTCCCTGAGATCCTGCCGTCGAGAGGCCGCAAGCGCGGCACCCTTCTTCCAGGCGCCATGCTGGAGGAGAATCGGCAGTTTTCAGACTCTTGCGGCCTACGACTCATGGTGATGGACGGTGGAGCTGGCTTTCAGGGGATCGATTGTTGCGGGCATCTCATCACAGCCGGCGCAGTGCATGGACTACGATTCGGTCAGCCTCGAGAGGATTTTCCCATGCCGACAGGTCCGGCCGGAGAGGCATAAGCTCCCACTAGGGTGTCTCTCCTGTGGTGACGTGAGTTCTTCCCCAATTTGGGCTCGTCGCGCCTGCTGATCAGCTGCTTGGGGAGTAGCTGTGTGGCCAGGGGGCTCCGAAAGCACCCCATCGTCTGTCATCGTGGGCTACCCCAAAAAGCAGGGGGGACTAGGTCCTTCTTGCCCTCTCTGTGCCTCTTATGGCATCATGCACCTCCTCTTGGAGGCATGGTGGCCACATTGCTTGAATATGTGGGTTCGGTGCATATCTATCTCGGGCCCTACCGAGGGAATCCGATTGCCTTGTATTTGAGGCGGACGGATACCGGATGCCAGATCGGGCCACGCGCCTATCCGTGGAATGATGTGGTGGGTGCGGGGGAAACTCCGAACAAAGCCGCTGCGGATTTCGAAGAAAAATGGAAAGGCAAGGGGCTGGCTGCGGATATGTATTCAGGCCCTTCATGGGAAGGTGGGATTAAGCCGGAACGTCCCGCCCCGCCGAAGCCCGCCGCTCCTCCCAAGCCTGCGGTGGCACCGGCTACAGCCACGGCTGCTCCAGCTGCTGTCGGAGCTTCGAACACAGCGCCGGCATCTCCTGCGTCTGCCGCGAAACCGGTTGCGCAAGCTCCCGCCCCTGCTGCGGCAGAGCCCAAGACGTCACCGGTTGCCCCAGCCGAAACTTCGTCCTAACTCCTCCGTCTCGCTGAATCAGTTCAGTCACCGATCAAGCTACTCTGTCGTGCCCGACTCCACAGCAACAGGACGCCGGGCGAGTTTGCTCCGGTGTATCCCGTACGTCGCGTAGACGACGATGCCGATGATCGTCCAGACAACAAACCGAATCCAGGTCATCCAAGGAAGGAAATACATCAGGCCCAGGCAGGCTAGCACGCCCAATACGGGGATGACCGGCATGAAGGGCATGCGAAATGGCCGAGGATGGTTCGGGTTGGTATACCGAAGCACAATGATGCCGATACAGACGAGGACAAAGGCGAACAGTGTGCCGATGTTCGTCATATCCGCCGCTTCGCCGATGGGAATCAATGCCGCCATAATGGCGACGGCGACGCCAGTCAAATAGGTCGCGTGATGCGGCGTTCGAAATTTGGGATGGACGCCGGAGAGCCAGGGACCGAGCAGCCCATCTCGAGACATGGCAAAAAAAACGCGAATCTGGCCTAACATCATCACCACCAGGACGCTCGTAATTCCCGCCACGGCTCCCACGGCCACGAGCGCCGCGCCCCACTTGAATCCAACTACCCGAAGCCCCTCGGCCACGGGTGCGTGGATGTCGATTTTCGAAAAGGGCACCAACCCCGTCAGGACGGCGGCGACTGAAATGTAGAGGAGTGTGCAAATGGCCAGGGAAGCGAAGATGCCGATGGGAAGGTCCCGTTGGGGATTCTTGGCTTCTTCTGCGGTGGTTGAGACGGCATCGAAGCCGATATAGGCAAAGAAGACGATCGCGGCAGCCGCACCGACCCCTGAAAACCCGAATGGCATGAACGGTGACCAGTTCCCCGTGTCGACGGAAGAACTGCCGACGGCAATGAAAAACACAATGACGGCCAGTTTGACCAGCACAATCCCGCAGGTAGCCCGAGCGCTTTCCTTCACACCGACGATGAGGATGCCCGTGACGAGGAGGACGATGATTGCGGCCGGGATATTCGCGATCCCTCCATCCGCCCCTGGAGGATGCGTGGCCCAATAAGGAAGTTCGAGGCCGCAGAGTGTGAGGATATTGTTGAAGTAGCCGGACCAGCCGATCGCGACTGCCACGCAGGCTACGCCATACTCCAAGATGAGGTTCCAGCCGGTCAGCCAGGCTAAGAACTCTCCCAATGTGGCGTAGGAGTATGTGTAGGCACTGCCTGCTACCGGAATCATCGCCGCAAATTCAGCATAGCAGAGGGCAGCTAGCGCGCAGGTGATACCTGAGAGGATGAACGATAGGATGATGCCAGGCCCGGCTCCGGGGCGGTGTGCATCCCCGACGATCGCCGTGCCGATCAGGACAAAGATGCCGGTCCCGATGATGGCGCCGATGCCAAGTCCGGTCAGATCCCAGGCAGTGAGGCTCCGTTTCAGGCGATGTTCGGGGGCGTCGGAATCAATAAGGATTTGGTCGATGGATTTGGTGCGAAACAGTGGATTGCCCACGCAAGTGTCCTCTCTCCGGTGGCGTCACGTTCAGATCGTTTCTGCTGGCTGGGTGAGCCACGTGTCAGGAGTTGGTCCCGCGAATTGCCGGCGAGGGTTGGGATGACGCGCGACGCGAGGCGGCTCGTAAGAATGTCTGAAACAGTCGCCGGTGTAACAGGTGGCGTTCGTACAAAAATTCCGGATGCCATTGGATGCCGAGGAAGAATGGGTGTCGTGGGTGTTCGATGGCCTCAACGATTCCGTCTGGGGCGGCAGCACTGGCGACCAACGTGCGCCCGACACTTTTCACTGATTGATGATGTGAGCTATTCACGTTCATGCGCGTGCGTTTCACGATGCGGTCGAGCAGGCTGCCGGGTGTGACGGTGATGCTATGAGACACCTGCACGGCCGGTGTTTGTTGTCGGTGCTGGAGAACATCGTTCACTTGGGCGGTGAGATCCTGGTAGAGCGTGCCTCCACAGGCGACGTTCATGGTCTGCATGCCCCCGCAAATGGCGAGAGTCGGAATCTGTCTGCGGATGGCGAGGAGGACCAAGTCGAGCTCAAAGCTGGAACGCCGTTCGGCGACGATCGGAAAGCGGTATCGCTGTGATTCCCCGTACAGGGTCGGGTCCAGGTCCGGGCCGCTGCCCGTGAGCAGCAATCCGTCGATGCCTTGGAGGAGACGCCGCCGTGCCGCACGGTCCGCGACAAGGGGCAGGATCACCGGCACACCGCCTAGTTCTTCAACGGCGCGGATGTACCGAGCCCGAAGAAAATATGTGGGCTCCTTGCCGCCCCATTCCTTGCGATCGCCGGCATTGAAGTCGGGCGTGACTCCGATGACCGGTTTCATGCTACTTGATCGGTTCCAAGGGCAGAGGAAGCGGTTCTTGAGAGCTGTAGTCGCCAGCTTCTCGGACAGGTTCGCCTGATACGCCGAGAAACCGAATGGGCTTGTCACCCTTCAAGTGATCCGGGGTAATGATGTAGGTGCCGTATATGCTGGGAACCCAGATGTTCTTTGCTGTCTGCTCACTCCCTCCGGAGAAGCCATACGCTAGGCCACCGACCACTCCTCCGCCGATGGCAAATGCGAGCTTAAGGGGAAAGTACACAATGGTGGCGAGCGCGGATCCGGCTTGAATGCCGACGCCGGACGCGCTGGCATCATTGGATGACACAGGGACATTGGAGCTACCCGATTCCTGTGCCGATACCGGCACCACGAGGATAGCGAGGGAGCAGAGTGCCACCACGCCAAGGATTAGGGCGTGCGACCAGAGGCTGCGGCGTCTTTTGAAGGTCAGATTGACAGAGACGTTCACGTTGAGTGCCTCCTTGGGGCTGAAGTTCTGGGATGAGCGAAACAAGATGAGTGCTGACGAGCGCTCCGCAATTCAGAGTGCTCCTTTGTCGTTATAGCAAATTCATCTTCATTTTCAAACCCCTTCCCGGTTTGCTGTAGGCTCTGCTCCTCATGCGAGATCGGACGGCTCTGAGAGGTCTAGTTCGAGCCTTATGCGGTCGGTGACTTCTGTCGGAGCGTTCCGCATCAGAAGCTCTAGCTCGGCGGCAAACGCTGAGGCCTCGATGACCTGGTTCTGTTGTTCAATCCCAGCGTGGAGTGCCAGGTTCAGTGCGCAGGTGCAGAGCGACTGGATGAAGAGATCGTCGGCCCGCTGCGTGGTTGCAACTCGCTCCTCTTGCTCCATGTCGCGCAGGAGGTTTTGCAGCCAGGAAGCAAACCCGATGTGTTCACGTGCCTGATCGAGGTGAGCGTGCGCCAAGTCGACTCCAACCTGGACACCGCCCTTCCAGCTGCGCTTCTTGACGTTGAAGACGCAGCGCAGACGGTCCGGTCGACTCTCAACCGGTTCCGGTCCAAAGAAGAATGTGACGCGGTATTGTGCGAGATCTGCCGGAGGTGGAATAGCCATGGTGAATGAGGAGCATTGTATCACTGCGGCGGCAGATGCGCACACACGGATGGTCCAGTAGTAACGATGTGAAAATGCAGTTATGATGTGGCGTATGGATACACATTCGTTATCCCACGCGCAGGTGAGCCGGATTCAACAATCTATCCGCGAGCAGCCGGGACTGGATGGATGGCTCTTTTACGACTTTCGTCACCTGGATCCCATTGCCTATCGGGTGCTGTTGTTAGATCCATCGCTCCATGTGACGCGGAGATGGTACTACTGGGTTCCGGCAGTGGGCACGCCGGTCAAAGTCCAACATCGCATTGAGCCCCAGGTGTTGGAGCGGCTACCGGGGGAACTGCAGTGGTATGTCTCGTGGAAGGAGCAGCACGCGGTGCTCAAGTCTCTCCTTCGATCAGCCAAGCGGATTGCGATGCAATACTCGCCGATGAATGCCATCCCCTACCTCTCCCGCGTAGATGCGGGGACCATTGAGCTGATCCGTGGCTTCGGTGTGGAGGTGGTGACGTCTGCCGACTTGGTCCAGCAATTTGAGGCCGTCTGGACTGAGAGCCAGTTAGTGTCGCATCAAGTCGCGGCGGAAGGGTTGCGGGCCATTGTGGATGAGGCGTTCGGATTTGTCGGAACCTCGCTTGCTGCTGGGCGTGCTTTGACCGAGTACGGCTTGCAGCAATACATCCTCACCCGCATGCAGGCTCATGGCCTGGTGACGTCGAGTCCGCCGATTGCCGCCGTCAACGCGCATAGCGCAGATCCGCACTATGGGCCGCCCCCGGAGGGATCTGCTCCTATCCGTACCGGGGACCTTGTGCTGATCGATCTCTGGGCCAAGCAGCCATGCGCGGGGGCTGTCTATGCTGACATCACGTGGACAGGGTTTGTCGGCCGGACGGTGCCGGTACGGCATCAAGAGATTTTTCAGATTGTCCGGCGTGCTCGGGATGCGGCGGTCGGTTTTGTGCAAGGGCGTGTGCGGGACGGGGCGTTTCCCTTTGGATGGGAAGTGGACGATGTTTGCCGTCAGGTGGTGTGCGACGCGGGGTACGAAAAGTATTTCCTCCATCGTACCGGTCATTCGATCGGCGAAGAGGTGCATGGAAACGGAGCGAATATCGATAACTTGGAAACACAGGATGCGCGTCGGTTGCTGCCTGGCACCTGCTTCTCCATCGAACCGGGTATCTATTTGCGGGATGAATTTGGAATCCGAAGCGAACTCGATGTGTACCTGTCGGCGTGCGATGCAATCGTGTACGGCCAACCGGTGCAAACTGAACTTATTGCGATCTTCCCTGCTGCCAGGTAAATGGTGCCATTCCCTCTCCGTTCCTCTGGTCCCGCCCTTTCTTGACACTCTTTGCATCGGGCAGCTATCGTGAGGTGTCATTTCGCCGAAGCGGGCCTGTTGTGCCCACGTCGCTCCTACTTGCCGAGGAAGGATATCGAACATGTTTGGCACTATGGGATTTTCCGAACTGATTATTATCCTGATAATCGTCCTGATCATTTTTGGGGCCGGGAAACTTCCGCAGATCGGTGAAGGTGTGGGCAAGGCGTTGAGGGGATTCAAGAAGGAAGTGAACGACATTCCTGCTCCCGACCCCGCCGCAGACACATCCGATTCAACAACAGTGTCTGCTCAGGTGCAACCGGTACCAGAGCTGGCCCAAGCCGGACAGCCTGCCACGGTAGCTCAGACTCCTTCCGCCCCAAAAGCCACGGCTCCCTATACCCCCGGTCCGGAGCTGACACCTGGTACCACGGCTGCCTTGATGGCTTCGGCAGCTCCCCAAGGTCCCCAGTCCGCTCAACCGGTCAAGCCGAGGGTCGCCGCCGTGGCACCAGGCCAGGCTGCGCCGGGGTCGGTGGTTGCACAAAGCCATCAGCCCCCGACGATGGAAGATCGGATGGCCACACCCGCGCCGGTCATGCGGGCACAATATCCGCCGCTTCCTGCTGCGGCTCAAAGTAAGCCTGCGGCCAAGCGCCCGTCTGCCATTGTGAATAAGGATGCGGTGGCTCGTGTGCAGGCGGCCCAAGCCGCCATGAAGGCCAAGGCCGCGCAGGCCCAGCCGGGCGGGCTTTCGCCCCAGGACATGCAGGGTTTAGGTGAGGGGCTAGGAGAGGCGGTGCGGACGTTTCGTCAAGCCGTGGCGGATGTGCGGAGTTCAGTTGACCCCCAGATGCGAACGATTCGAGCAGAAATGGACTCTGCCCAGAAGGAGCTTGAGCAGTCGATTGAAGCGGCCAAGCAGGCTCCGGTGGTAGAAGAAGAGGCTCCGGCCAAACCTCTTTCATAGTGGTTGTTTCCGCCGCTCCTCTTGTCTGCCAGCGGTCATCTCTGGCCTCAAGGGGCAAGATGTGGTGTGAGGAGATGATCACGTGGCAGCTGCAGGCCCTTCCAATTTGAGTGCCTCCATGCCTCAGTAGTGAGCCTTCTTTAGAGTATTACCTGGATTCGACTCACGGGCACATTGATCAGACATGAGCATGCGTCGATATGGGAGGGTTCGCCTTCTCTCCTGCCTCGTCTCCCTGCTGAGCGCCAACTGCCTGATTGCCGGCTGTTACGTTGATGTCCCGCCGGGCGGTCCGGTCGAGGTGTCCATGCGCTTAACCGAACTTCTGACGGATTCGGACCCGGATGTTCGGCGCACTGCAGCTGAGTCGTTGGGGAAAATTGGAGAGCGGTCCGCTGGCCATGGACTCCTTGCTGCCTTGAAAGACCATGACCCGCGGGTACGTGCGGCTGCGGCTCGTTCGCTCGGCAATTTGGGTGATGGAGCGAGCGGGGTTCTGTTGGCCGGGCGTTTAGCAGATTCATCCGAGGCCGTTCGGGTGGCATCGGCCTTGGCCCTTTCTGAGATTGAAAGTTCCGCGTCTTCCGAGGCCGAGTCCCTTAGGATGTTGCACCACCAGGACGCTGCTGTGCGATTGGCGGCTACCCGTGCCTTGGGGGGGCAGGACATCGTCCGGTTTAGAGGGGAACTTGTCGGAGCGCTTCAAGATCCTGACGCACGGGTACGACAGGGCGTGGTTGCCGCTCTTGGCGAAACGGGGGACGGGAGAGCCATCCTGTATCTGGTGCGTCTCCTCAAAAATGATTCCAGCGCGGGGGTGCGTTCTGAGGCAGCATTTCGTCTGGGGAAACTTGGCGGTACAAGTGTCTTGCGAGAGTTGACTGGGACTGCTCAGGCGGATACTGACCCGATAACTCGTGTTTGGGCACGCTGGGCCGTGAAACAAATTACGTCGTCGCGCGGGTCCGATTGAGGGATTCGACCAGTTCAATCAGCCGTGCTTGGGTCTCAGGGGTAATCTCGGTGAATTGGACGCCCATTCCGGGGAAGAGCAGGTACCGCTCAGGTTTTTTGCGTGTCCAAGCCACCTTTGCATGTGTTTCAAATGTCTGATTCGGACGATCCGGTAGCGCAAACTCTACTTTCAGCTCCGTCCCTGGTGCCAGCGGCGCGCCACTCTCAATGAACAATCCTCCACCACCGATTCCGCTGGTTAAGCTGTCAAAGGTCTTTCCATCGGTTGTGCTGCAGCGGACTTTCACCGCGAGTGGCGCGCGAGGGTAGGTCCGGCTGTGTGCAAAGCGTGTGTCTTCATCGAGCGAAAGCATATGCTCGATCAATGTACCCCAACCCAATGTGCTGAGGCGTTGGCCCTTGCCATCAAGCAGGGAGACGGTTTCTTGCTCACAGTCGATGTCGAGCGTCTTCCCCTGATATTCACGAGTGGCTGTGACGGGAAGCTTCATCTCTGGTTCTCGGAAGGTGCGTGGGAAGCGCAGATGTATTGGTGATCAGCCTTGGGCTTGTAGCCGGTTACAGCGGATCACCTTGGGGAACGCCTTTCACCGAATGCACAAGGGCGAGTACCCGATTCCGAGTGTCTGGGGTGATGTCTGTAAAGCGTACGCCCATTCCAGGGCTAAATGTATACTGGTCTGCTTTGGGACAGACCCAGGCAATCATCCCTTTTGCCGAAAGCCACTCGTTGGGGGATTCCGGTAGCGTAAATTCCATGGCGAGTTTCGTTCCGACGGCCAATGGGGAGGAGCTTTCAATGAACAGTCCGCCTCCGCCGATTCCGCCAGCTCGACTTTCGAAGTGTGTCCCTTCGGGCGTCTGATACTTGACACGAATTGAGAGCGAAATTCTCGGCTCAGATCTGGCCTCACGTGACTGCTGCGGCTTTCGGTAGGTGAGGATTTGATCGACGAGAAAGTCCCAAGCGAGGCTTCCCATCGGCTCGCCGTTGATTCCGACCAGCGTGATCATTTCCTTGGAGGAATCGATTTCGAGCGTCTTGCCCTTGTGCCTGGTGCTTGAAACAACGGGATATTTCACGAGTGTCGACCTATGAAAATTGCGCAGGTCCTTACAGCAACTATCCTTCGCAAGTATAGCGCACGGATCTAACTTGTCGACAAAAACCTAGGATTGTGGAGTCGCCGTAGGGAAAGCGTCGAGCTTTTACTCTGAAGCGAGGGATAAGAGAGGGGGCGAGCGCCCCCTCTCGACGAGGGTTCTGGCTAGGAACAGTCACGCATTTGCAAGAGGTTAGGCGCTTTTGACGTCCTTGTCTTGCTCGAAGATTCGAATCGGTGCGTGTTTACCGCTGATGGAGTCTTCGGTAATGACGACTTCCTTGATTTGCTTCTGAGAGGGAGCGTCGTACATTACATCGAGCATGGCCTCCTCAAGGATCGCCCGCAATCCTCGGGCGCCGGTCTTCTGGGTGAAAGCCTTTCGGGCCACGGCGCTCAAGGCGCCTTCTGTGAACCGAAGTTTCACCTTTTCAAAAGACAGCAGCTTCTCGTATTGCTTAGTGAGCGCATTTCTTGGCTCGGTGAGGATACGAATGAGCGCTTGCTCATCCAGTTCGTCCAGGGTCGCGACGACTGGTAAGCGCCCGATAAACTCAGGAATCAAGCCGAACTTCAGGAGATCCTCGGGCTGGACATGGGGTAACAATTCGCCCAATCGAATGTCGTTGCGGCCACGGACATCGGCTCCGAAGCCCATGGCTTTCCGGTTCAAACGTTGTTCAATGATATGTTCCAATCCGACGAAGGCACCTCCGCAGATGAACAGGATGTTGGACGTGTTCACCTGAATGAACTCTTGATGCGGGTGCTTACGTCCGCCTTGAGGCGGAACATTCGCAACCGTGCCCTCAATGAGCTTGAGCAGCGCCTGTTGAACACCTTCACCAGAGACGTCTCGGGTGATCGAGGGACTGTCGCTCTTCCTGCTGATCTTGTCGATTTCGTCAATATATACGATACCGCGCTCGGCTCGTTCGACATCGTAGTCGGCGGCTTGAAGTAGCTTAAGAATGATGTTCTCGACGTCTTCGCCGACGTATCCCGCCTCCGTCAGTGTCGTGGCGTCTGCCAGAGTAAAGGGGACATCCAGAAACTTTGCTAACGTTTGAGCAAGGAGGGTCTTTCCGGTACCGGTGGGTCCGATGACGAGGATGTTGCCTTTTTGGAGTTCCACGTCATCGACGTCTTTGTCTTTGGCGGAGATGCGCTTATAGTGATTATGCACGGCCACGGAAAGGATTCGTTTTGCACGGTCCTGGCCAACCACATATTGATCGAGGTGATGTTTAATTTCAGCTGGCTTTTTCAGCTTCGAGGAGATTTCTTCCTTAGCCTCTTCCCAATCCTCCGCAATGATGTCGTTACAGAGGTTCACGCATTCGTCGCAGATGTAGACGGTTGGACCGGCGATGAGCTTACGTACTTCGTCTCGGCTTTTCCCGCAAAATGAGCATCGCAGGTGCCGATCGATCTTTTCCTGTTTAGCCATGCTGCCTCCTGTACACCAAAGGTCAACTAGCTCTTGCCGCCGTCCTTGCCCGAGTCGGTCGTTCCCAAGGGTTTGAGACTTTTCAGGGGGCGTGTGATGACTTCGTCGATCAGCCCATAACGTTTGGCTTCTTCGCTCGACATGAAATAATCACGTTCGGTGTCTTGGGAAATTTTGTCTAGGGGCTGGCCCGTATGTTTAGCCATGATTTCGTTCAGGCGTTCGCGGATTTTTAGGATTTCCCTCGCGTGGATATCAATCTCGGTGGCCTGGCCTTGGAAGCCCCCCATGGGTTGGTGGATCATGACGCGGGCATTGGGAAGGGCGTAGCGTTTGCCCTTTGTGCCGGCAGTCAAAAGAAAGGCCCCCATGCTTGCGGCCTGACCCAGGCAAATAGTGTTAATTGATGGTTTCACATATTGCATGGTGTCATAGATGCCGAGTCCGGCCGTGACACTGCCGCCCGGGGAGTTGATGTACAGATTGATGTCCTTTTCCGGGTCTTCGGCCTCAAGGAACAATAGTTGGGCGATGATCAGGTTTGCGAAGACGTCATCGATTGGTGCACCGAGAAAGATGATGCGGTCTTTAAGCAGTCGAGAATAAATGTCATAGGCACGTTCGCCGCGGTTGGTTTGTTCGACAACAATCGGAACTAGCATTCAGCTGAATCCTTTCCGCTAGAGGTCTGACGCGTGAAAACTCCTTAGTTTACCATACTCATCTCGTCGGGATGGGGTGATCACCGCGCGACCTTCAGTGCCGAAACTGGAGGCAGTCGAGCGAACTATCCCTGGATCATTGCGTGCCTGTAGACGAAATCCAACGCTTTATCGGCTAAGATTCTCGAGCGAAGGTCGTCCAGCGTTTCCTGTCCACCGGCCCGAATCATCCGGGTCACTTCCTCGACAGAAAGTTTGACTTCTGAGGCCAGCCTCGTAATTTCATTGCTGAGATCCTCATTGGTTACGGTGAGTCCCTCCTTGACCGCAACTGCTTCCAGGATAAGGCCGACCTTCACGCGCCGCTCTGCCTCGGGGCGATACTCGTCCTGGAGTTGCTTGGCCTCGTCAGATTGGGTCATGGCAGGAGAAGGGGCAGCGCCGTCTCCAGTCTTCCGTTGACGAGACTGTAACTGTTGCCGAACCATGGCGGACAACTCACGCTCGACGAGTGTGCCGGGAAGGTCAAAATGATGAGTCTCCGCCAACCGTTTCAGGATCGTGTTCTTGTAGGAGTCTTCGATGTCCTTCTTCAGTGCCCGCTCCATTTCAGCGCGAAGCTTCTCCCGGATTTCCTGCAGCGACTGGTACGGGCCGCAATCCTTTGCAAATTCATCATCCAGGGCGGGAAGTTGCTTCTGCTTGATCGACTTGACAGTACACGTGAAGGTCACGGTCTGACCAGCAACTCTCGCATCAGGGTGAGATGCCGGATAGGCTTGAGGAATGGCGATCACTTCCCCTTCCTTCCTACCGATTAGATGGGGCTCAACCTCGACCCCTAGCACGGAGGCACGAGAACCCATCTTGTGCAGATGTCCTGTCTTGGTGGTACCGTCCAAAGGACCGTTGTTCAGTGTTCCCTCAATGTCCAAGACCGCATAGTCTCCCTCTGCCAATGCGGCACCGGCTGGAGCGGGATGCAGCTGGGCCATCTGCTCACGAAGGACTTCCAAGGCTTTTTGGACTTGCTCGTCCGTAACGGTTCGTTGGTCTTGCTTAAGCGAAATGGGATTTGGGGCCTTGTAATCTCGAAGCTCGATTGTCGGTTTGATTTCGACAGTGGCAGTAAAGCTGAAGGGCGCGTCTTTCTTTACCTTGACCCGTTCCAATGGCGGTATTTCCACCAGTACCGGTACAATCCCGGCCTCGCGAACCGCTCGGTCGTAGAAATCGGGGACAAGGCTGCGAATCACGTCTTCTTCTATCGTTTTGGCGTATCGTTTCTCCAGCAATGGGAGCGGAGCTTTTCCCGGGCGAAATCCGGGAATGCGAACCTGACGATTGAGTTCTGAGTAAGCCTGCGCAAATCGTAAGTTCACCTCGTCCGCCGGAACCTCAATTTTGAGTGCTCGCTTCATGGGGCCGAGTTCGGTCATTTCCATTTTCATAAGTCTGTTCGCGTCCTCCGAGTCCGAAGAAAGTTATATGCGTCACGCAAGGTTGTTGATGAGGTGGTGCGAGAGGGGGGACTTGAACCCCCACGGTTGCCCACGAGATCCTAAGTCTCGCGCGTCTGCCAGTTCCGCCACTCTCGCGCGACGCTGAGTGCTAGGGTACCTGCTGATACGGCAAAAGGAAAGTGCCTGTGTGCGGAAAGACACGATGAATAATGACGTTTTGTACCGTCGATCTAGTCTGCCTGTCAACCCATACGCAGGTGGGGGCGGCGTATAGAGAGCGCTTGCCGAGCTGCCGATGGTGTCGAGGGCCGTGTATGAGGTGGAAGCCAGGGTATGGTTGACGACACTCTATTTCCGGAGCAGATTCCTCGCATTCGGTATGCGCGCGCGCGTTATAATAACTGGCATAGCTCGTCGTGCCAGAGGCTTCTTGGCTTCATGTTGAAGGAAGGGAGGAATACGTTATGACACGCAGCGGGTTGACTGCCGCAGCTGGATTCCTCGTTCTCCTGTTCGGTCTCGCCTCCTACGGCTCGGCCTATCGAGATTACTTTACTGAGGCTCAAAAAACCGAGTTGGCGAACATCCGTAGCGTGCTGGTCGAGGCCTTAGCGTTGACCGAGAGAGGCACCGGCAATGCCGATGGCATTCGGGACGTTGTTCGTCGACGCATGAGTGAATTGGGGTATGTCGTGAGTTCCGATCAGGGCGCCCCTCATGACGTTGTTGTACGAGTGAAGTGTGAACAAAAGAAGACGTGGGAAGGAACGGCTGCGGCCGGTGGAGACAATGACCTGCCGGATGCGCCGTCCCGCTTGTGGAAGGGGCCTGCCTGTCAGGTGACCTATGCGTTGGGAAGTCTCAAGGTAAAATGGCAAAAGGAGGTTCATACGGAATTTGCGGATGCCGCCCAAGCGGCTCATGCCGCAGGCGCGGCTGATCCAGGTGCCTTCGCGATGAGCGCCCTTCGTGATGCGTTGGAGACCAACGACTTCCCACTTCTTCTCACCGCCGAATGGGGACAGCCCGATCGCTTGTTGAAGTTGCTGGATTCATCGGAAACCAACCAGCTCAGGAAGCTACGGGTCATTTCGCTATTGGGGGAAATGGCGGCGGATGAAGCGCTGCCTCATCTCACTGAAGCCTTGAAGGATAAAGAGCTGGCCAAGCAAGCGGCTGTGGCGTTAGGAAATATGGGGACGGAAGGTATTCCGGTCCTCCTCGAATTGTTGAAGTCATCCAAGCACCCCGATGTGCAGGCCGCCGCCGCGAAAGGCTTGGGAGATCTCGGGAACGTCCACAGTGATTCACGAATTGTTCCTCTGCTTCTTGAGATGCTGGACGCCCCTGGTATTGATATTGCTGTCCAGACCGAAATCGCATGGGCTTTGGGACGCGTGCCGGATCGGCGATCCATCGAACCGCTTTTTGCCCTCGACAGAAAGTTGCAAAAAATTCGAAATGATCCTCCCGATCCGCAGATCAAGAAGCTGAAGGAGGCGGTATTCTGGTCCATTAAGCAGGTATATACTGAGGATTCATCGGCCGGATAGTTGAGGCCCAACTATGACCCTCGTGAAGGGGGTCTCACTATCGGCAAAGTTGGGGGAGGGCGATGTGAACATCGGTTTTGGTATCGTCTCTCCTCGTCCTTGTCACGTCCCTGAGTGAGGCGACCGCAGGTCCAGGGGCGAGACCTCTTCAGGTAGCCGGAAGCGGATGCGTCCGACGGCTCGAGCATTTTAAAACCAGAAAGCGCCGGCGAGTTTGCTCAGAAGGTATTCCGTCGCCGTGCCTAAAGTGTGTGCACTGGCACACCGAGTGACTGCAGAAGGGGGTCGGATAAACGCGAGGAGCAAGCCTATGGGAACGATATCGCGCAGACGATTCTTACAACTGTCGGCCGTGACCGGCGGGACACTACTCTTGTCGAATTGGACCGACCGCACGCTGCGATCGCCGTTTCCAGGCTCACCGGCTCATGCGGCAGAGCCCATTAAGATCGGCATTGTGGATCCGCTATCGAGCCCCTATAAGACGTCGTCGATCCATGATGTGCACGGCGCCAATGTAGCGGTGGATCTGTTCAACAAGCAAGGCGGGGTGTTGGGCCGGCCAGTGACAATTCTCGAGGCCGATGATGCTTCGCTCCCAGAGACCGCGCTCAAGGCTGTCACCAAGTTGGTTCATGACGATCGTGTGGATGTTCTGATGGGAACGTTTAATGCCGACTGCGCGCTCGTCGTGTCGGAGTTTGCCAAAAAGGAGAACAAACTGTTTCTCGTGACAGGGGCGCATCTTCCGGAGCTCACCGGGGGGGCCTGTAACTCCCACACCTTTGTGTTTATGCCGAACGCTTCGATGTTGGCGCAGGCGGTCGTTCCGCAGTGGATCAAGGCATTCGGCACTCGTTGGTTCATGGTCACGACCAGTTCGTTCGATGGCAAAGCCATGGCTCAAGCAGTCGTGACGGCCGGCCAGCCCCATGGAGTGGAATTTGTGGGTGAGATGCTGATGCCGTTCGGCTCCACGGACTTTACCGCGGCGTTGGCCGCAGCCGAAGAGAAGCATCCGACGTTGGTGGTCTTCAATCTTTATGGATGGGACTTAGTGCATGCCTTGAAGGCGTATGGGAAGGCGGAGTTGGCGAAGGCGCAGATTGGTGTAGGCGGCCTCATTTCGGGGGAGCAGATTGGTCGGCCGCTCGGATACGCCCACAACGCCGGGATTTGGGGCCTCATTTGGGACCCTAAAGTCAACACAGAGGGGTCGAGGCGATTTATTCAAAGCGTGGTCGAGAAATACAATCACACTCCCACCTCGCGTTGTTATCTCGGCTATGCGGCCATGACCCAGATCCTCGAGGCCATACAGCGAGTGGGTTCGACTGAGACGCTCGCACTCATTAAAGCGTTGGAGGGACATGAGTTTGATGGTCTCAAAAAGGGTCGGTCCTATTTCCGGGCTTCGGACCACCAGCATGTGCAAGATGTGCTAGTCGGGGAAGCGTACGGGAAAGAGCTTGGCCTCGGGCACTATAAGATTCTCGCGACGGTTCCGGGAGAGCGCTTCACTCCAGGGCCTGAAGCCGGTCAGTGTCAGTTGTAAATCGCCCCCTGGGCGACTCGCTGCCGGTGGGTGGCCTCGAGCGCCATAACGCGGGGCGGAGCATCCAACACCCCAGCTGCCGATGCGACGGTAGGGCGCGACGCAATAATTAATTCAAGCCGGCGGTTTTTCTGACGACCCTGTTCGGTGGCATTTGAGGCGACCGGTCGGGAGTCCGCAAGGCCGATTGCCTTGATCCGTTCAGGAGGGATCCCTCCGCTGACCATGGCTTGACGGGCATTATCAGCGCGGGCCCAAGAAAGGGCTTTGTTATCGGCATAGATTTTTTGAAGGGCTTTACTGAGGGCGAGGTTGTCCGTATGGCCAGCGACTTGCACGAAGGTGTCTGATAAAGGGCCCAGCACCGTGCCGATTCGCTTCAGCAGGATGATACCATCAGCGGTCAGCGCCGCATCGGCAGATGTGAAGAGCCAATTACCGGCCAGTGCGATCACCAAACGGGTTCCATCCTGTCTGACCGTGAAAACTTTCTGCTCGGCCTCCGCCGGTAGTGCCTTCCGCAGCGCTTCCCTGAGGACTGCAATGCTTGAAGTGCGCGCATCAGTTCGGTTCGGGTTGGTCTGGGCGGAAGCCCCAGTCCGTCCTGAATCCGGTCCCGTGGAGGCCATATTTCTGGTTGCTGCCGTTTCTGAGCCTTGCTGGGGTGTAGGTGTCGAAGTCCCTCTCTGTCGCGGGGGAAGATCCCGGGACTTGTCGTTCAATCGTTGCTCAAGAGCAGTGATCCGGTGCCTCGCTTGATAGATTTCCGCAATCATTGCGTTGTATTGGGGCACAAGCTTATCTCGCTCCATCAGGCGTGAGCGGACGGTTTCATAAGCCTGCTCGCGCTCTTTCAGCTTTTGGTCCAGGGCAGTGATACGGGCCTTCAGTGAATCGATGGTCGCAGTGGCGGTTTGCAGCTGAGCGGCGAGACTGTCTCGCTCCGCATTGCCGGCGCGAACGGTGCGAAGATCATGCTCCTGATGGACCACCTGCGCTTCCAACTCGACAATCCGGCGTTTGGCCACGTCAAGATCAGCGAGCGCCGCCGTGCGATTCTGTAGTGCGGCCAGGCTCTGGTCGCGCGCAGCCAGTTCTTGTTCGAGTCCGCTGATACGCTGGCGGGCTTGCAGGAGTTCGTTGGTCGTAATTGTGAGTTGACTGCTCAACCGATCGCGTTCCGGAGCCAACCGCCGCAAGTCAGCGAGTTCCGCCTCTTTCGCGCCGAGCAACTGGTCATACGACGCACTGGCGGGTTGAGTTTGTCGATCGCCCAGTCTGCTCTCAAGATCCCGAATCTTGTCATGGAATTCACCGAGCGTCGTGAGGAGCTGCTCACGTTCCTGCTGAAGCGCGACGAGTTTTGCCTCGCCCGATGAGGCCACAGGAGGTGGCGGTTGGGGCTGGGGAACGGATTCGCACCCTGTCATGTGGGAACTGAGAACAAGGAGTGCCCAGACAGCTCGTTTCATACGATTCCCTCTCCGTGCCGATGGGCTGAACGTGCTGGTGGTAAGAGGTCAACAGTCGTCCGAGGGAATCCGATGCGGGCAGCAGAAGAAGACGACTGGGACCGAGCTGACAGATATGGATCAGCCGGTGTGAGCACTGGGTACCTGATGAAGGTGCATGCCCCAAGAACCCGTCGGTACTCTAACGTGTTCCCAGGGCAGATGCAACGTAGTCCTGACGCTGTGCCTGATCGTTATTGACTGACGACGATTTCGACGCGGCGATTTTTTTGTCGCCCCTCGGCCGTTGAATTGCTGGCGATCGGTCGGCTGTCGGCATGACCTTTGGCGTCGATCTTGTCGGCTGACATGCCACCCTCCGTCAGGGCCTGGCGTGCACTGTCCGCGCGCGCTTGAGAGAGTTCCGTGTTGGTCGGGAATCGCTTCGCCAATCGTCCCTTGATCGGCACGTTGTCGGTGTGGCCGGCCACATGGATCGAGCGGTCGGGATAGTTTTTGAGCACGCTGCCGATACGACTCAACACGTCTGCTCCGCCTGGCTTGAGAGTGGACTCTCCAGAATCGAACAACAAGGTCGTGGCCAGGCCGAGGGTGAGCTGATCCCCCAATTGTTTCATGGTCACATTGCCCTTGGCCACCTCTGCCTGGAGGAGTTTGGATAAATCGTTTTTGGCCTCGGCGAGGCTGGTCTTTTGTTGATCAAGCGCACCGCGAAGGCCGGCCATCTCGTGGTCCCGGCGGGTGATTTCGCTTTCGAGATCGGTGGCCCGCTGTTTGGCTGCGGCGAGATCCGCCAGTAAGCGATCTCGGTCGCCGGCGGCACCTTTTAATGCTGACAATTCTTGATCCTTGCCGTTGAGTTGGCGTTCCAACTCGGCGATCCGTTGTTTTGCCTGTGCCAACTCGGATGACAGACGGTCTCGATCTCCGGCATGGCTTTTCACACCGGCGAGCTCCTGGTCCTTCGTGGCGAGCAACGCGTGCAATGCGACTAGCTCTCCGGCGAGCCGGTCCTTGTCTCCGGCGTTCTGCCTCAAAGACGCGAGTTCTTGATCTTTGGCGGACAATTGCCGGTCTGCGTCGGACAATTGGCTGGCCAGCCGATCTTTGTCGCCGGCGGCGTTCCGGAGCTCGGCTAATTCCCTGTCGCGCTGGTTGATCTGGTTCTCCAGTTCGGAAATGCGCGCTTTTGACTGATCCAGGTCGGCGGCGGCGGAGGAACGGAGTCTCGCCAACTCTGCTTCGAGATCGGCCTTTTCTCGCTGGAGGTCGGCTTTCTGCCGTTCGAGATCGGCGATCTTGAGATCGCGCGGATCCGGTTTGGGCGGAATGGGCCGGGCGACCGCTTTCATCTCGTTCAGAGCCCGACTGGCCGAATCATTGGGAGACGGTGCGGACGAGCAGGCCGCGAGCAGCAGGGTGCTCAGCAGCACGGGAACTACGCGAACGTGTGTCATGCATTCCTCCTTACAAAACGGTCAGGCCGCCGGACATGTCTGAGCAACACCGTCCAACGGTCCACGGTTAGTGCCGTTGATTTTTCAGTAGATCACGGATCTCCGTCAGCAAGACTTCCTCTTTGGGCGGTGCCGGTGGTGGTCCGGGAGGCGCGGCCTTCTTAAAACGGTTCATTTGTTTGACCACCATGAAAATGACAAACGCCAGGATCGTGAAATCCAGCAGGGTTTGCAGAAACACACCATAGTTGATCGTGGCGGCGCCGGCGGCTTTGGCCGCAGCGAGGGATTTGCCTTTGGCCTCTTCGCTCAGCGGAATAAAGAGGCTGGAGAAATCCATGCGCCCCATGAGGAGGCCGATGGGAGGCATGAGAATGTCACTGACGACGGATGACACAATCTTGCCAAATGCTCCTCCGATGATGACCCCCACCGCCATGTCGAGGACGTTCCCCTTCACGGCAAATTCTTTGAACTCACTCATCATGCCCATCGCGTAACCTCCTTGTGTGAGACGACTGCATCCCGAATCCGTCTCGGATGCTATTGTTTTCGACTGGTGTCGAAGCTGTATCCCAGCGTGATCAGGTAGAGGTTATCGGTATCCGACACGCCCGGCGGCGGATTTTTGTTGTACCGCATGGTCCATTGGAATCCGCTGACCAGGCCGCCCCACACTTTGAACCGCAATCCGGTATCGGCCGTCAGGTAAAGATCTTTGGAATTGGCGAGTGATTGGAAGCCTTCCTGAAAGTGGTACAGGCTGACTTGATCGCCACCCCAGAGCGGCCAATTCCATTTGACGGCCCATCGGCCACGAGCGCTGGATTTGTCGTCGGCGACTTTGAAATCCTCGTTGAAGTACGCCGCACCGGCTTCCGCCCAGAGCGTCATGTCTTTGAAGAACCCTGTCAGGTCACCACGGTCGAGGAATTGATAGCCGGGACCGGTTGCGAGCGCCGTGCGCAGTTTCAGGTCCTGAAAGGTGTCCTGCTCGAAGTAGGCTGACGAGAACCAATACAACCGCTTCGTCAGAAAGAAGTCAAGCTTGATGGTCCCGCGGCTGTTGCGCACGATGAGATTGCCGCTATTGTCTCCGTAGATGTATCGCCCCAGGATGGTCAGGCGTAGCGATTCGCTGCGGGCCGACAACTCCCCGAGCAGGCTGGCGTTTCGCAGGTGGCTGTTGCCAGTGGTTTGCGAAAAGCCGGCTTGAAGGGCGCCGGTGTAGATGACGGCGGGTTGGTTCATGCCGACGACTGCATCCAGAGGAATGGCCATCGGCGTGCCCATCGGCGCCGCCTGTACGTTGAGCGTGCCTGGTTCGCCGGGCTGCGCCGTGCCGACGATCGTCGTGCCTTCCTTGAGGCTGAAGGGAATAGGACGATTCACGACCAGCTTCGCCACATTGGGCCACATGATTTTGACGATGTCGTCTCCGGCGGTCGGGCCGAATGCGGTTTTGATGTGCAGCTCGTCGGCGATCATACCGAGGACCCGTCCATAAATGACGGTGCCGTCTTTGAGCGTGACCGCGTCGAGCGTGGCCGAGGCCGGTGGGGCATCCGGCGAGGCCTGGGACTCAGCGCTCGCGCCCGTGGCTGTGAGCGCCACGAGGAGCAGCGCGAAGAGGAAACTTCCGAGTCGTCGCATCATTCCATCCTCCTAGGCTTGCGAATGGCAACGGTGTGTCGGTTGCCGGATGAGTCGAAATTCTGGTGTTGTATATTGGATTCCGTGGAGGAGATCAACAGTGTGTCCCGCAGAGCCCCGTTGTGTCATCCGCGCGCCCCGGCGACGTTGCCACGCACGAGGAAAGAGTGAAGGCATGGGTAGTGCGTGTCGCGCTGGTGCGTCGTGTCGTTGAATGATAGGGCATTGCACCGACCTGGCTGGGTGTTCGTGACATTGGGCCTGGTCATTTGAGGGGCGTCAATTTTCGCACCGTGGGGCTGCGGGGTGTGCGGGTTTTCGGCGACGTGTTCGTTTCACTGTTGGGCGACGGTACGTCGAGCAGGCCCTCCAGGAGCGCGAAGCGAAGCAATTGCGCGGCGTTGGCCGCGCGAAATTTTCTTAGCAGGTTTGCGCGGTGGGATTCCACGGTCTTCGGCGCGACGCGCAGGCGGGCTGCAATTTCCTGGCTCGTCAACCCTGCCCAGATAAAGTTGAGTATCTCTCGTTCGCGCGGAGTCGGTTGATCCGGCCGCGGGTGTGAAAACGGGACGACGGTGTCCATGGGTAGGTTACTGGCTCCTTTCTGGTCGCTGTCGCCTGACGATGACACGGGATAGCACGCAGTGGTTTCTCCCGCGATGTCTATCAAGCTCCGTGCCTGCGGCATTGACGGTGGCGGTCACGAGGGCCATGCCGCGTTTGTCGTGCAACAGGTGAGTGGTCTGTCGAGTGGTCGGGCAACGGCGAGACGCAGGAGATCGTCTCGTGCTGTCTCGGGTGAGACGCTATGAGACAGGGCCGGAACGTTTGTGTTGGAGGAGAGAGCTAGCTAGGCGGGAGGTCGAGCTCGGTCAATCGGCGATAGAAGGTGGCACGGCTCATGCCCAGAAGCCGCGCAGCCTTGGTGCGATTGCCCCGGGCTTGTCCAAGGGCGAACACGAACCGGCTGCGTTCATCAGTGGGGAGTGTCGGTCCGGCGGGAGGAACGGGATTCGTCTGGTGAATCTCGGACGGCAGGTCGGAGACATCCAATGTATCGCCTTTGCAGTGAATCATGGCGCACTCGATCGTGCTCTTCAGTTCCCGTACGTTGCCGGGCCAGTGATAGTCCATGAACGCCGCCATGGCCGCCGGGCTTGCCCGATGGATCGTCTTCCCCATACTGGCTCGTCCCTCAGTAAGGAATGAGGTGACCAAGAGCGGGATATCTTCCTTCCGCTCCCGTAGCGGCGGAAGCTGGAGGCGGGCGACTCGAATCCGATAGAGCAGGTCGGCACGAAACACTCCCTTGGCGACGTCCTGGCTCAAATTGTGATGCGTCGCCGTCACAACCCGTACGTTGATTTTTCGCGGCTTGGTCTCGCCGAGTCGCGTCACCTCCTTTTCCTGCAGCACACGCAGCAGGTGGGTTTGGACGGTGTGGGGGATATCGCCGATCTCATCCAGAAAGAGCACGCCGTTCTGCGCGGCTTCGAAGAGTCCCGGCTGATCGTCGATGGCGCCGGTAAAGGCCCCTTTTTTATGGCCGAAGAGCTGGCTGCCGAGC
>WBZL01000096.1_pt1 | contig 84215 bp, 76 predicted proteins | sample 5204291 | NCBI WGS metagenome assembly WBZL01 (sample SAMN12344345, study PRJNA552823) | activated sludge metagenome | biome: Activated sludge suspended growth; feature: Nitrification reactor; material: Wastewater; isolation source: activated sludge from nitrification reactor of wastewater...
CCACAGGGAGGATCGAGGGGAATAAAAAAGCCGCTGAGGGGAGGCTCAACGGCTTGAGGGAGGGAAATGGATGAATTTACGGGGCGATGCCCCAGATGGAGACGGTGCCGTCAGCAAGTCCAATTGCGAGCAAGCGACCGTCAGATGAGATATCTATCGCTCGAACATAGCTGTTGAAAAGATAACTGTCTAGCAATTCTCCGTTTTCAAGTGACCATATTTCGACACTTTTGCCATTACCAAAAACGAAAACACGATTATCTGGAGAAATAGCGATGTCATCAATCCCATCGGTGTCTTTGTTAATTTTGAGAAGATATGAATTCGTTTCAAAACTCCACACCATTAACTTGTCCGAGCTATCAGAAGCTGCAATTACGGTTCCATCCTCAGAAAATTCCAGATTATCTACATAGAATCCCGTACTTATGACTCTTTTTTGTTCAAAACCAGGAATTTCATATATCCCTATATCTTCCCACGTCAATCCAATGGCAAATATTTGCTCCACTGGCGAAAACGCGAGATCAAGGTGCGACCATCCAGTTTCTATGACATTTTTATTTTCTAGACTTACAAATTGAGTGTAGTAATCAAAAGATGCAAATGCCGCGAATTGGTTATCCAGGGAGATACCTACCGACCAAACCCAATCAATAGGTTCACCTAAAACTTCCATTTGCCCTCCATCAACTGTCCAAAGTCGGGCAGTACGGTCAGGGGAACCGGAAATTATATATTGACCATCTCGGGAAAATTCCAGGTCGGCAACAGTTGACGTATGCCCTTTGAAGGTGCGAATGATTGCACCATCAGTGCTGCGGCGTAGCCAGATATTGTGATCAGCTGAGCCAACTGCTATCTCATTCCCATCTGGAGAAAAACCCATAGTGACGATAGGACCGACATGATTTCCCAGCGCGCCAATTATTTCCCCTGTAGCAGAGGCTCGAAACTGTGCTGAAAATTCCCAGTTGGCTAGTATTTGATCATCGGGAGAATACAAGAGATTCCCTGCATAAGAAGTATCTCGCAATAACAGCTTTCCGTTTGAAACTAAATTCCGTTCCTCCAAAATTCCAAAAGCTGTAGTTACAGCAAGCCGTTGATCGTCGCGGCTAAATGCCAATCCTGTAACAATTAAATTTCCTGGCCCTGACCGATACAGTTGTTTTGCCCTTGCATTCTCTGGTATACCCGCATTAGTTTGTTGTTCAATGTAAAAATCATATTTTATTTCGGTAGAGGAAACATCCCAAACTAGAACTCGAACTTGAATCATTGTACCGATTGCTACCATTGTTCCATCCGTAGATAAAGCAAAAGAAGAAATCTCGGCCTCACCATATTCTTGAGTGGGGTAAAAAGATACAACTTTCTCTGGTTGATTAATTGGCCATACCCATACTCCACCATAAAAATCCGCAGCAACTGTTTGACCATCTTCAGAGAAGACCAAGGTGTCAAACCCAAAATCTAGTTGACCAATTCTGTCCGTTGTCTCGATGTTCCATATAAAACTTTTCCTGTCCCTGTCGCTATAGTAACTGTCATCCCAAGAGGAACTGTAAATAGATCTACTATCAGGGGAGATAGCCAAACCGATGATTCTTTGGTCAGAGATCATAAAGTTTTGCTTTACTCGACCTGTTTCAGTTTCCCAAATCCAGACCTGCCCGTAAGTAGTTCCGATAGCCACATACTTAAGGTCTTTAGAAAGCGCAATTGGCCCGACAGGAATGTCAATTTTTGTATGGCTGATTAACTCAAAATCAGTAGCATTATAAAAATACACACCTAACGATGTTACAGTGGCGACAATGGCACCATCTGGAGAGAAAGCGAGTTGGCGTATTTCTCCTTTACCCCATCTTGCAAGTTCTACAATATCTGAAACGTTTTCTGTTTCTATCGATTTGTCCGAAATTGGATAGGTGGAAATGTCCCTTGAGAGCGGAGTCGCAAATGGTGTCAACAAAATTGGAATTGGCTGGGGTGTAGACGTGGGTATTCTTGTGTTGGTGGGACGAATTGTGATTGTGGGGGGGCGGGTTGGTCGTTTGGTTAGAGTTGCCGTAAGCATGATTGGTTGTGTTGCCGTCGGGGTATTCGTCACCACCACATACACCACCTTCCGCGTCGCTGTAATCACAACCGGAGTTGGCGTAGATGTTGCCACACTACACGCGGCAAGAGAAAAGAAACAGAGCGCAGAAACGAAACAGAAAAAGAAGATGACGTTGTGCTTCATGGAAACTCCCAATCACAAAGGCTCCCATTGGGGAATAATGTGCGAAGTGGATACAGTATACCTGAGGGGATAACTTATAGAGAAATTTTTCGATAGCCTTGTGATGAAGTTAGTTTAATCCCTGAAGGTTTATGCCCATATCCCATACTTGTGTCACTCGTGTGTCACTTCTGACGAACCAAATAGATGGAATAACCCAGGCACGAACGAGACTCTTCCTCTGTGTCCATCATTGATTTCAAGGTTTTTTGTAACTGCTCAGGCCTAGAGAGGAAACTCCCCGAAAGAAGGGTGAATCTCAACCCTGGCTGAGCAATTACCTTTTTTGAGCCTACACCCTCTTGCGATCAAAAAAGCACCGATCAGATACATCTGACCGGTGCTTTTGGACGACCTTTTTCAACAACTACTTCAGCGTCAGCAAGTAAGCGGTGACGTTATCAATTTGTTCGGGAGTGAGGGTTTCTGCCCAAACCTGAACCATCACGTCCGGTTGAAAACCTTCCACCACATAGGTGTTGGGTTCCAAAATGGATTGGCGGATGTAATCTTCAGCAGTGGTGCCATCGATGCGGGTTTCTGCACGGGTGGCAACCCCGGCCAACGACGGGCCAACAACGACCTGGTCCGGCGTGAGCGAGTGACAGGTCACGCACCCAGGTTGGACATCCACGGTCAATTGGTTGAACAGTTCTTCACCGGCTTTCACATCACCGACGGTGCTGGTTTCACCACCACCACCGCCGCAAGCGACAAGCGCCAGCGAGAGGATCAATGCCATCAGCAAAGTTCCAAAAAAATGTTTTTTATTCATAACAAATCTCCTTAAGAAAAAAATGTTTGTAATCCTCCCGGATTAACACGGGGGATTTTATACTCGTTTCTTACTTCAATGTCAATAAAAACGCGATGAGATCATCAATTTGTTCATCGCTCAATATTTCCTTGAAGTTCTGCAACATTTGGCGATCTTCGAAACCTTCTACTTTATAAGCATCCGGTTCCAGGATCGATTGACGCAAGTATTCTTTCGCACTTAAGCCGGGAACCTGGGTCTCTGCACGGGTTCCGATCCCCGCAAAAGAGGGGCCAACCAGCACCACGCCTGGGTCGAGGGAGTGGCAAACGCGACAACTCACATTCTGTCCCAACGCCATTTCATAGTACAACTGCTCCCCCCGCGCCGGATCACCTCCGATGCTCCCATCTGTGAAATGCAGAGTTACCTCCTGGCCTTGTGTCAGAGTCACGGTTTCATCATACAACACCGCTGGCTGTGTTTGCCCGGCCTGATCCACCATTTTCAATATAATGTGATGCGTCCCCGTTGACAGCGCCACTTGCTCAAAAATCTGTGCCGATTGGGCAACCGCCGTTCCCTGAGGGACATAAGTTTCATCCAGTAACACCCGCCCATCCACCGTCAAGATAAGCTGGGTCGCAACACTCAAATCAGGAAGTTGATCCTCGGCCTGGACACGGTCATCGGCAAGCCCATGCAAAGGATACCCACTTCGATGATTCATCGCGATTTCAACCATCGCCTGATTGGCCGGGAAAGGCGAGTAGGGCACATCACTCAGCCGGATTTGCCCCGCCAGCACCACCGCCAGAAGAATCAAGCCGGGGATCAGACTGGGAAGGTTCGCCCTCGTCAGCGAAAAGCCGTAAGCCGTCGCCTTTGAAAGCTTCTGCACCGCGCCTTTTGCGGAGGGGGTCACTGCCTTTTTGAACTCATTCGGTGCGACCCACGCGGTTGAGATGGGTGCTTCCGCATAATTTAACCGCAACTTCGGCATTCGTTCGCGCGCCAGACGCTGTTCCAACCAGACATTTCCCTCTCGGTTGCTACAATCTTCCAACGGACACCCGACGAACTGCACCTCGCGTGCCCCAGCATCCAGCGCCCGCGCCGCCAGATCAGGATGCGCCATCCCGATACACGTCATCGGAATGACCTCCACCTGCAGGCCGCCGCTTTCCCCCGCGTTCCCCGTCATCGTCCAGGCCGCTTTGCCACCCTGATACGCATGGCGTTCACACGTAAACACCACCTTCACCCCCCCGGCTTGAGAAGCCCGTGCAACCGTCTCCTCCCACAAAGCTTCAGGCCGCCGCCCATGCAAAGACATCGCCAACGGCGGACAACTCCCCACGCACACCCCACATGCCACACACATCTCTGGGTCAATGACCGCCAAAAACTTGTGCTTGCTCTCATCCGTCCGCTCAACCATCGTAATAGCCTTGTACGGACAATCTGCCTCGCACAGGGTACACCCGGTACAACGGGCAGGATCAACGGTGATAGGGGGGAGCGGTTTTCGGCGCAACAGCCAGGGCAAGGCGGTGAAGATCGCAAAGATCAGCAGGACACTGCCCCATAACAGGAACGGTGAACCATTTAACGCCGCGGGAAGATAGAACAAATACCAGAGATCCACCCCCACGGACCCTGGCAGGATCGCCCCGTCCGCGCGGGGTAACATCCCCACCGGGATCAGGATCGCCCCCAAAAGCAGTAACCCGAACGTGATCCACATCCAATAGCGAGGAGGAAGCCATTTCGCTCGGCTTAACCGTTTCAGATGTACCCACAGCAAAACCCCGATTCCAGTGGACAAACCCAGGTGAAAGGTAATGATGATCACCATAAAAATCCACCCTGTACTCGCCGCGTCGGTGACGATCAAATTCAGGAGGAAACTGACCCCCGCCCGCGAGTTTTCCAAAAGGCGGAACAACGTTTGGTTCAGCACGGTAGCCCGTTCGTCCCAAATCATCCAATATCCAGTCACCCCCACCACCCACACGAGCGCCGCCATCCCTACCCCGGAAACCCACGCCACCCACCGCGGTCCGCGGAACCGATCCATAAAAAACGTGCGCCAGCCATGCAGAAGCGCCACGATAATCACCGCCCCGGACGCGTACCGATGGAGGGCGCGGATGATGCGCCCAATCAGTGATGCTTCGATTTTGGAAACGGCAAGATACGAGACTTCAAACCCGAACTGGTAAAACAGGGTCAGGTACACGCCTGTGGCGAGGATGATCAACAGCAGAAACGTGGTGAGGGTTCCTGTGTGATAGAGAGGGTTGAACTCCGGGCGACGGACCCACTTGCTAACAAAAGATTCGCCCGCGAGCGAAATCCGTTCAAAAAAGTTAAGTGTCCGCCGGACAGGGTTATTTTGGCGGAGGTCCCAATCGACGGGGGCGGACTCCAGTGATGTGCGCCCTGTCAGTTCGGGAGAGTGATTGGACAGTGGTGTCCCGCCCTCGGTGGGCGCTGAGGTGTTCGCCGGAGACGGGGGGACGATTTTGGGTGAAGAGGACATACTTATTCGCGTAAACCTGCCAGACTGGGCGATCATCATCGCCTTCGCCTGGCAGGTCGAATGGAAAAAAGGGTGACTACTCAGCCTAAAGTAGAAAGTTCCGAAAAAAAGAGATGAAAGGGGGAAGGTCTTCCCCCTTTCATCTCTTTTTTTCGGAGATTCTCCGCATTACCCCTGAGCAGTTACAAAAAAAGAAGAAAAAGTAATGTTTCAGCCAGGAGTTTCTCCTGGCTGAAACATTACAAGAAATTTTACCAGGCGCGCCCGCCAGGGGAGTTGAGTGCGATATTGGTAATTTGGACAATCAGTTGCGGACCGTAGGCAATGATGATCAAGGCAAAGGTGCCAACTAGCCAGGGCGCCCAGCGATCCAACCAACTGGGGGTGAATTGCGGGTCGTACATTGAGTCGGCTTGGGGAATTTCTGATTTTTCGGTTTCCCGAACTTTGCTGAAGGCGGTTGCGCCCATGATGACAACATACAGATACACGCCGACGAGCAGGATGGCGCCGCCGATCCCGACACGGAGCAAATGGCCGCTCCATTCTTCCGGGACGTAGGGGGCAAGGCCAAGGGGGACCCGGCGAGGAGCACCGAGCAAGCCAACGACATGCATAGCGTTCGAGAATACCAACATCCCGACGAACCAAACCCAGGATTGGATCACGGCCAGGCTGACGCCGAAGACTTTGGGTGCCCAGAGTTTTTTCCCGGTCAGGTAGGGAACCAGCCAGTAGGAGATGCCCATGAAGGACAGGGTGACGGCGGAAGCCACGGTTAGGTGGAAGTGGCCGGGGACCCAGGCGGTATTATGCAGAACGAGGTTAATGTTGTAGGAGGCGTTGGTGATGCCGCTGATGCCGCCGAAGAAGAACAATACGCCAGCAAGCAGTTGCGCTGCGACTGAGGGATTGCCCCACGGCAGAGCGCGGATCCAACCGATCCAACCTTGCCCGCCTCGTTTGCGTCCAGCGTTTTCCAGGGAGGCGACCACGGTGAACGCGGTGAGCATGGAGGGGAAGAAAACGGCGTAGGTCAGGGTGGCGTGGACGAATTTCCAGGTCGTGGGAACCCCGGGATCAACGTATTGGTGGTGGAAACCGAGCGGGGTGGACAGGATGAGGAAGAGCCAGAATGAGAACCGGGCGAGCGAGTCGCTAAAGAGTTTTCCGCCAGCTTCTTTGGGAAGCATTGCGTACCAGGAAATGTAGGCCGGGAGCAACCAGTAGTACACCAGGGGGTGGCCGGTGAACCAGAAGAAGGTGCGGGCTAATTGAGGATCAGTGCCTTCGATTAAGCCGAGCGACCAGGGGAGGAGCATGGTGAGGATTTCTGTGGCAATCCCGATGGTGGCAATTTGCCAGAGAACGATGGTGATCATCGCCCCAAAGCTCATCAATGGGGAGCGTTCGCCGGGGTTTTCTTTGCGCCAGGCGATGAACATGGACATCATGCCCCAACCTTCCACCCAACTTCCTACGACGACGAGGGTCAGGCCCAGGTAAAAAGCCCAGTGGGCTTTAAGGGGCGGGTAGAAGGTGAACAGCACCGTGGCTTGATTGAGCAGAAGGGGAATCGCGGTGGTGACCAGGCCGACGACCATGATCCAAAAGCCGACTTTGTGCAGAACGGGGTAGCGGAAGGACCGTTTTAGCCCATGCATCATGGTCAGGTTAAGGAACCCGGTGATGAAAAAGGTGGTCCAGACCAGGGCATTCAGGACGCCGTGAAGGGTGAGACCCTGATAGTAGGATTGGAATAAGGGCTTCAGGTAGGGGTAGAGGTCCCATCCTGCATGTTCAAAGGCTTGAAGGGGGCCAAACAAACTGCCAATGGCAAGGGCGAGAACGGCAATGAGCAAATGCCAGCCAACGAATTTTTTCTCAGAAGGGGTGATTTCGTATTTTGCGATCATAAAGAGCTCCTGTGTAGTGTGAATAAACAAACACTACCCATTAAGGCGTAACAATGACCTTCCCAAACATAATGGCGTGGCCTGTGCCGCAGTATTCGTGACAGATGAAATTGTATTCGCCCGCACTTTTTAGGGTCACCGTTAATTTGGAGACCTGACCCGGAATGACCATCATGTTGACGTTGGTGTTTTCCAGTTTGAAACCGTGGATCAAATCCTGGCTGGTGACATAGAAGGTGACGGTCGAGCCGGCAGGAACCGTGATTTCGTTGGGGAAAAACCGCCAACCCTGCGTTTGTGATGCCAGGATATAGGCATCATATTTGCCGGGGGAAAGTTCGCGCAAGCCAACATTGTCCGGGTGCCAGGGTGAATCGGGATCACTGGCAACTGTTTTGGGATCAACGCGTCGATCGGGGCCGGGCAGTTGAATGCCCATCGCAAATCCGGCGACGCTGACAGCCGTGAAGAAGATAATCAGCATGACAAAGCTGACGATCATCCACGTCCGTTCATAAGGATCAATATGCATAGAAGTTTTAGTGGTCATACGGTCACTCCTCGCGAGAGCATAATGAGGTATACGGAACCCCAGAGCAGAATCAGTGTGACGACAAAAAGCGCCAGGACTAACGCTGTCCCTTTTGGATGGAATTCCTCTTGTGGTTCTTTCGATTTTTTATCCATAGAGTCTTCTCCTTTTTGATTTGAAAAGCGAATGACGTATTCGCCTTATTTCAATAACATCCGCAAATCTGCGGCAACTTCTTCCGCCGTAACGCCGAAGGGCAAAACAAGTTTTAACCGTCCGTCACGGTCAATCACCATCATGCTGGCGGTGTGATCAATCCAATAGACCTCCGGGGCCTCCTCATCTTGTATTTCGTAATAAACCCCATACAAAGAAGCCGTTTGGGCAAGTGCCTCTGGACTCCCCGTGATTCCCAAAAAATTCGGATTGAAGTGCGCGACATATTCCGATAAACGTTCGGGCGTATCACGCGCCGGATCGACAGAAATGAAAAGAACTTGTATCTCGTCAGCTTGTTTTCCCAAGCGTTTGAACGCTTGGGCGACCACGCCCATCGTCATCGGACAAACATCCGGGCACTGCGTATAACCGAAAAACATCACCACCAGTTTGCCCTGAAAGTCGCTCAGTCTGACCGGTTGCCCGGTGTGATCGGTGAGTGTGAATTCCGGCGCGGCGGAGGGCGCTTGCAAAATCACACCATGAAACGTGTAGGGAAGAAGACGTGGAAGCGAATACCCAGCCAGGGCCGCTCCCAGGAAAATCCCTAAAAATAAGGTGAGAAAACCTCTTTTGCCGATCATCTTAAACATCATGGGGCGTAACACAAAAACAGATGAGCCGCCTCATAAGCCAGACGGGTGGCCCCTACACTTTTGTGTACTTCTTCAACTAAAACGCCAATATGCCGGGCAATGCGTTCACTTTCCGGGGTGACCGTGTCGTACCGATATTGGCCGCGGACGATGCCCCAGGCATCCACCAACACAAAGGTCGGCGAATAGTCAAAACTCCCATCGGGCTGTTGTTCGTAATAAGCCTCAAACCCGCCGCCCACAATCGTTTTGAGGAGGGTGGGGTTGTTGAGGGTCGCAAAATGCCAGAGGGCGGGATCCGCTCCGAGGGAGGTGGCGTAAGCGGCTAATTTTTCAGGGGTGTCATATTCAGGATCAAAGGAAATCGTGACGAGGGTAAAGGGAACCCCGCCCATGTCCATCGTTTTCACCTGTTCCTGAATGATTTGCATGGTCTCGTTCATATTCGCGCATGGCGCGGGACAGCGTGTGTAGTTGAAATTGTAGAGAACGATTTGTCCACGCAAGTCTTCATTGGTCAGTCTTTCGCCACTTTGATCGATGAGTGCAAATCCCGGAGATAAACGAACTCTGGGCAATACCTTGATCGGTTGGAAAATTGCAAAGAGCAAAGCCGACACAATAAAAAATACTCCAAATCCCGCGAGGGTGATGAGGAGACTTTTTTTCATTGGAGTAACGGGGAAACTTAAAGCAGTTGCGGTCATGGAACGACTTGCCATAGCGATATGCCATATTAACCGCGTGTTCTAGCACAGGCAAAGGACGCATGTCCTCATATTTTCAGGGCAGATGTCCCTTTGTCAAAACCTTAAGAAATTTTGAGCGTATGAACTAAGCCTTTTTCAGTTCGGTGCGATACTTCCACGCAAACAACGCCGTACTCACCCCCCACACCGCCAACCACACCGGATTCGCCCCCAACAACAAAATCCCCACCAACAACCCCGCCTGTCCCGCGAGCACCGCCCGTCCCGACGAGCGCAAAAGCCATAACGACAGCCCGAACAACACCCCCAACAGCGTCGGCATCAGCCACAACGTCAACCCCGTCCACACGCCGAACGTCACCGCGAGCGCCTTTCCGCCCCGAAACTTCAACAACGGACTGAACGCGTGCCCCAAAATCGGCGCGATAGCGACCACCGCCAACGGCCACCCTTCCAACCCGATCCAATAATTCGCCAACCCGACCGGGATCGCCCCCTTCAATCCGTCCAACAGGATCGCCACCCACCCCCACTTCTTCCCCCCCGCGCGGAACACGTTAAACGCCCCCGGATTCCCATCCCCGTACTGGCGAATGTCCGTCCCCATCGCAAACTGCCCCACCCACACCGAAAACGGCAATGCGCCGGAGAAAAACCCGATCAACACCCAAATCACAACCGTCATTCAACACCTCCTGTAGTGACGACTTCAGTCGTTAAGCCTCCCGCAAACGCTACCACCCGCGCCGCCACCTCTCCCCACGCCGGACTCTCCGCGCTCAACACCTCATGTCCCGCCGCCACCTCCACCACCTCAGGCCTGCCCGGAAATGTCTCAACCAATGCTTGCGTAAACTTCGGAAATACCACTTCATCTTCCCGCCCTTGCACGATTAACGTCGGCACGCGCACAGTCTCCGCGGCACGTTTCGCCGCCGCACCCATCCCCGCCACCTCATCCACCACCCGCGCGGGCACGCGCAACGCCCGTAATTCAGCCTGAATTTCCGGGTCATCCAGATTCACCCCCGGCAACATCTTCGCCAACCCCGCCCGCATCTGCGGCATCGCAAAATCCATTCGCCGAAAGGGTTGAAACGTCGGGAAAAGCCGCTTCACCAGCCCCCAAATCACCCGCTCCCGCGTCCCCCCCAACCGCCAAAACGGCGCGGCCAGCACCAGCGCATCCACCCGCTCCGCCAACGTCGCATTCAATGCCACCGCTCCCCCAAACGAAAATCCCACCAACATGATCAACGAATGTTGATCCCGTAACGCTTTCACCCGCCCGGTCACCGCCTCGATCCAATCCGCTCGCCCGCGTTCAAACAACATCCCCATCTCTGGCCCAAAACCGGGGAGCAGAACCCCATGCACCGTCCACCCCGCGCGGTGTAACACCTCCCCAATAGCCCGCATCTCCGCCGGTGTGCCTGGAAACCCATGGATCAGGACTGCCGCTGGTCTGCCCCCCTCCCAAACAAACGGCTGATGTTCCGCGCCGCGAAAAAGCGTGCTCAAACGGCTCATGCGGTCCGTTTCTCCAATTTGCTCTGCAACAATTGTCGCAACTCCGCAATCCGCGCCTGACTCTCCGGTGCCCACACCAGCACCAACCCAATCGTCACCAACACATTTGTCAGCATAAAAAAGACAACCTCTTCCACGGGCAAAACCCCGCCCAGCATAATCCCCGTAGATTGCGCCGGATCAATCGTCCACGTCCCCGCGGCAATCGCCAGCGAATCCATCGCACTCAAATACAGCGTCGGAAGCACGATCCCCAACCCCGTCAACTTCCAATACCGCCGCAAAATATCTCCCCCAAACGCCAGTTGAATCATCACTGGCGGCAATGCCCAGACCAACTCCAGCCCCAAATACGTCCCTGGCCGCCACCCCGACGCCAACAGAATCACCGACCCGATCCAGATCACCGCCACCCCCGCCAGCATCCCCCAGCGCCAACTTTGCTCCCCTCTCCCATGAGGGGAGGGGAGTCGCTCCCCCTCTCCCCGCGGGAGAGGGGGCTGGGGGGTGAGGGTGCGCGCCCAAAGCGCGAGCCACAACCCCACCATAATTGGCTGTAACACAAAAAACGTATACTCCTCAATCGGCACCCACCCGAACACAATCCCCGTCACCAACTTCGGGTTGTAAAACCAAACACCCGTGGCGACCAAATAATTGTCCCACGGCGTCGTATACACCAGCGCAATTAACACCATCAACAGAATCGGCCATTTCGCCACCGCCCCCTCCCGCTGCCATCCTTTCCGCACAGCCCAAAACTCCACCCCCGCAAAAATCACAATCGGCAGGACCAAAAACCGCAACAAAAACCCAAAATACGTCATCGTACAAACTCCTTAAAAATCAGCAAGTCAGCAAACCAACCAACCAACATTCCAAATTGATAATTGTCAATTCACAATTCTCAATTGACAATTATTCTCCCCTTCCACCGCACCCCTCTCCCCAACACCTTCCCCGCCAATCCTGACACCGCCGCAAGCTGGACAAACAACGCCCCAAACGGCGCGAAAAATGCCAAATACCACGACCCAAAGCGGCGCGCCCATGGCAGTAATAAGAAAATCGCCAACAGCCACAACCCGATCACCCACCCCCACGGCATCCCGCTAAACAACCCCGCCGGAATCGCCAAAATCGGAATCAGCGCCCCTGTGATATACAACGCCGTCCACACCGCCCCGATCCCGCTCCACTTGAGCGACCCCGCCCCCAACCGTGTCATCCCATGCCAGACGTGGCACAGATCATCGTACATTCGCACCCGCCCGACCGCTTCCCCCCGCACTAACGGGACACGGAACCCCGTCTTCTTTAATAAATGGGCCAGGGCCAGGTCTTCGAGGGGCTCGCCCCGCACGGCGGCAAACCCCCCGCTATGAAAATACGCCTCCCGCCGGAGCAAAATATACTGCCCGTTCAACGCCGGATGATCGGCCTGCATCCCCGCGTACAACCCCGCAAACGCCGCCATCAGAATCACCCGATCTGGGCCAAACGTCTCCTGCCCCAAAAATGGACTGACTCCGTCTAATCCCCGTTCGAGTGCGTACCCGACTGTGGCCCGTACCCCGTCTGGGGTGTGAACGGTGTCCGCGTCGGTGAACAACAGCCAGTCGCCTGTTGCCTGTTCGGCCCCGCGGTGGCACGCGTGGGGCTTGCCGAGCCAACCGGGGGGCAGTTCTCCCGCGCCGATCACCCGCGCCCCCAGCGCTTGCGCCACGCGCGCCGTCCCATCGGTTGAATTATCGTCTACCACCAACACATCCACCCGACCGGGGTAGTTCAATTCAGAAAGGGACGGGAGCAAGCGTTGGAGGTTGATCTCTTCATTTCGAGCGGGGATGATGATTGAGAGCGTGGGATATTGGATATTGGGTATTTCGTTCGTAGTAGGGGCTTCAGCCCCAAAAGTGGGCACTGAAGTGCCTACTACGAACCGAGGCTGACTTTTTAGCTGAGGAATTGCCCGGTACATTTTCTCGGCGCGCAGGGCCAGCACCGGAAAGAGCAACGCGGGCGGAAGGAGAATGTACCACCAGGGCATGTCAGTTTTTAGGATGTGCCGCGCCGACGGTAGCACCCTGAGCGGAGGCTTTGCGAAGTCGAAGGGTGCTACCGTCGGCGCGGCACACGCTCATCCTCACCCCCGGACGGGGTTCGAGGGTCGCGCCCATGTGAGCGTGGACGGGGCGGGGGGAGAGTTCGAGGTCGAAGGTTTGCAGGAGGCGGAGGAGGACGATTTTGCCCTCGATTTGGGAGAACGCCGCACCCACGCAGTTGCGCGGCCCCCCGCCGAACGGGATGTACGTGAACGGTGGCACGTTATCCCCGCCCTCGCGGGCGAACCGTTCCGGGCGGAATTCGTCGGGGTCGGGCCAGTGGGCGGGGTCGCGGTGGGAGAGGTAGATGGACATCATCACGCGGGAATCTTTTTCCACCGGACATCCGGCGATTTCCATATCGTGCGCGGCGCGGCGGTTGCCGACGTGGATGGGCGGGTACAGGCGCAGGGTTTCTTTCAGCACCATGTCCAAATATTCGAGTTTGCGGAGATCATCCGGGGTGGGAGGGCGGTCGGCGGGCAGGGCACGGGCCTCGGACGTGGCACGGGCGAGGGCGTCGGGGTGGCGTCCGAGCAGGTACAGCGCCCAGGAGAGTTGCGCTGTGCTGGTGTCGTGTCCGGCGATGAGCAGGGTGAGAAATTGATCGCGGATCAGGTCGTCCGTGAGGGTGGGGTCGGAGACGAGGTGGGTGAGCAAATCCTCGGAAACCTCACCCCCGGCCCCTCTCCCAACGGGAGAGGGGAGATTAGCGCGGCGAGCACGGATTAAGTTGTAAAGGTATTCGTCTAATGTTCGGATCGCGGAGGCGTATCCGGGGCGGGGGAGGGTGGGGAGGATGATCCAGGGGCCGGGGGAGATGTAGGCGATGGCGCGGAGGATCGGGTTCCAGAGACGGTCGAGGTCGGGGAGAATGTCTACGTGGAAGAGGGCGTCCATGAGGAGGACGAGGGCGATTTTCCGCATTTCGATGAGCATATCGCGGGTTTCGCCGTCCTGCCAGGGGGTGAGCAGGTCGCCGGTGCGGTGCCAGAAGGTTTCGATTTGGGTTTGGACGTGGCCGCGCTGAAGCGGGGGATCGATCCGCTGGCGGAGGGCGTCGTGGCTTTCGGCGTCTTCGACGAGCAGACCGTGGCGGAGCAGGTGGGTAACCGGGTCAGATTCGGTGCGCCATAGAAATTCATGCCGGTGGGTGACGAGGATGTGGCGGTTGGTCTCCGGGCCGGCGAGGAAGACGGGGCGGAAGTTGGGGAGGGTGATTTGAAAGATGCGCCCGAGGTGGGCGTGCATGGCGGCCAATCCGGCGAGGATGGAGCGTTCGCGGAGCATACGACGGAGGACGGCAAGGCCGCTTTCGCCGGAGAGGGTGGGGATTGAGGAGGGCATGGTTTATTTTTAACGCAAAGTCGCAAAGAAACAAAGGCGCAAAGTTTTTTTGAGTTTTCTTTGCGGCTTTGCACCTTTGCGTCCTTGCGTTAAAGATGGCTTACGCGGGGACGGCGTGCATCGTTTTGTGAGGGGCGGTTTTGTGGGCGGGTGCCCCGGTGATGAGGTCTTCGGCGATTTTGGAGGAGGAGAGGACGCCGGGGAGGCCTGCGCCGGGGTGCGTGCCCGCGCCGACGAAGTAGAGGTTGTCGAAGTCTTCGGAGCGGTTGTGCGGGCGGAACCAGGCAGATTGGGTCAGTACGGGTTCGACGGAGAAGGCTGATCCCATGTGGCTGTTGAGGGTGGTTTGGAAGTGGCGGGGGTCAATGAAATGCTCGGCGACGATGTTGGCCTGGAGGTCGGGCAGGTAGTTGTCTTCGAGGAATTGCATGATCGTGTCCCGGTAGGGTTTGGCGGCTTGCGCCCAGTCAATGTCTGCGCCGAGATGCGGCACGGGGGAGAGGACGTAGAAGGATTCGCCACCCGCGGGGGCCAGGGATGGATCGGTTTTCGTCGGCATGTGCAGGTAGAGGGAAAAATCTTCGGAGAGGGTTTTGTTGTGGAAGATGTCTGCCAGCAGACCTTTGTACCGTTCGCTCAAAATGATGTTGTGGTGGGCTAAGGAGGACCCGTTGGGTCCTACCGTATCGTTGTAGCGGCGTTTCGTGCCGAAATAGATGACGAAGAGGGACATGCTGTACTTGGTCAGCTTTTTGTAGCGCAGGTCGGAATTGCGGAGGCCGCGGCCTTTCGGGAGCAGGTTGAGGTACGTCCACGCCACATCCGCGTTGGAGACGATGTGATGGGCTTTGAGCACCGTCCCGTCACCGAGCCGGACGCCGGTCGCTTTACGGCCCTCGGTCAGGATTTCGGCGACTTCAGTGTTGTAGCGGAATTTGCCCCCCAACTCTTCCACGAGCCGGACGAGGGCGTTGACGAGCGCGCCCGTGCCGCCCATCACGTAGTGGATGCCCCATTCCCGTTCGAGGTAGTGGATCATCGCGTAAATGGACGAGGTATCGAACGGGTTGCCGCCAATCAGCAGGGGGTGGAACGAGAAACAGCGGCGCAGAAATTCGCTTTCGATGAATTGGGAGACGTATTTGTACACTGACTGATGTGATTTGAGCCGGATCAAGTCGGGGGCGACTTTGAGCATGTCGCCGAGGGAGAGGAAGGGTTGGTCGGCGAGTTCGACAAAGCCTTTTTGGAAGATGGCCTGGGTGGTGGCCATGAATTTTTTGTAGCCTTCCACGTCGGCGGGGTTCCACTGGCGAATCTGGTCGTAGATGAATTCGGGGTTGTCGTTGTAGTCGAAGGGACGGCCTTCGTGGTTGAAGATGCGGTAGAAGGGGTCGAGTGCTCTGAATTCGACGTAATCGGCGCGTTTGCGTCCGGCGAGTTCAAAGAGGTCGTCGAACATAAACGGGGCGGTGATAACGGTGGGGCCGCCGTCGAATTTGAAGCCGTTTTTTTCGTAGACGTAGGCACGTCCACCGGGTTTGTCGCGTTTTTCGAGGATTTCGACATCGTAGCCGCGGGCTGCAAGCCGGGCTGCCGCGCCCAGGCCGCCAAAGCCTGAGCCGATGATGAGTACTTTTTCTTTCATGGGAGTCCTTGTTTTTCGCACAAAGGACACGAAGGAACACGAAGTTTTCTTTTAAACCTTTGTGTACCCTTGTGGCCTTCGTGTTTAGTGATTTTGGGCCCGCCACCAGATACCGGGGAGCAGGCGGAGTTTTTCTTGGTTAGTGAGATGGGCGCGGCGGGTGAAAACGTCGTAGTCGTGTTCTTCGATGTCTTCGAGGATGCCGCGGTAGAGTTCGGCGGCGGCGGCGATGGCGAACCGGCCACTTTTGCCGAGCAGGGCGATGCCGGGCATGGCCTCGGCGTACAGTTGGCGGGCGCGGGCGATCTGGAATTGCATGAAGGCACGCCAACGGGCATCTACCACGCCCGTGGCAATATCGTTTTCGCACAGACCGAACGCGGCGAGTTCTTCCTGGGGCAGGTACACCCGTCCGGTGGCCCAATCTTCGCCGATGTCGCGGAGGATGTTGGTGAGTTGGAGGGCGACGCCGAGTTTGATGGCATAGGGGATGGCTTCGTCGCTCTCAAAGCCGATGATGTGCATACTCATCAGGCCGACAGTGGAGGCGACGCCGTAGCAGTAGTGGGCGAGTTCGTCGAAGGTGGTGTAGCGGGTTTGGGACAGGTCGAGCGCCACGCCTTCGAGGAGTTGTTCGGCGTAGTGGCGGGGGATGTGGTACCGCGCGCGGGTGTCTGCCCAGGCGAGGGGGACGGGGTTGTCCGCGGGAGGGTGGTCGGAGAGGCTGGCGCGCTTCCAGTTGTCCAGGGCTTTGGCACGGTCGCCCATGCCTCGATCCACAATATTGTCACTGATCCGGCAGAACGCATATAACACGCGAGCCGCCCGACGTTCTTCTTTGGGGAGCAAACCTGAAGCCATGTGAAACGTGCGACTGTGACATCGAATGATCGTTTCTGCCTGTTTGTAAGCCTGGGTCAGAATTTCCTGATCCTGCGTATGTGCCTGCGTGTGTTGGGGGCCCCACACGACACGGGCCTTGTTGAGTAGTTGTTCTTCCCAAGAAATATAAGCAGTGGACATAAGGATGCTCCTCAAGCAAAACAGAAATGATTAATGTTTGTACACTATTTGTATCATCTATGCATATCTGTGTCAATAGTTGCTAGCGAGCTGTTAAATAAAAAAGGCTCTACCGGAATTAACGGGATGGGAACCCGAATTTTGAAGGTGTTGGGGGATGTACATTCCCCAACACCTTCAAAATTCGGCATATTTCCCGCTAAAAACGGAAGAGCCATAAAAAAAGACCCAGGAAATGACTCCTGGGTCTTTTTTTATAGAAACAAGTTCGGTGTGTGATCCTGGCTCAGAACCCGTTGTCTGTGATGACTTGTTTGTACCAAAGGGCACTGTCTTTCGGAGTGCGCTGTTGGGTTTCAAAATCTACCCAGACGATGCCGAAGCGTTGGGCATAGCCAAACGCCCACTCGAAGTTGTCCATCAACGACCAGACAAAGTAACCGGCCAGGGGCACGCCACATTCAATCGCTTTGTGCGCGGCGGCGAAGTGACTACGCAGATAGTTCAGGCGACGCTGATCGGGGACGCGGCCCTCCTCGGTGGGCGGGGTGGAGTAGCTCGCCCCGTTTTCGGTGACGTAGATTTTCGGGGCCTGGTATTCCACGTGTAGGCGCATGAGGATGTTGAACAAGCCATCGGGGTAGATTTCCCAATCCATTTCCGTCCAGTGGTCGGGGTCTTTGGGGGCCTGGAAGACGGTCTGGGGGGCGTTGTCGGGCACGTCGGCGCGGGCGAGGCCGCGGTTGTAGTAGTTCAGGCCGATGAAATCTGTGGGGACGGCGATGGCGTCCAGATCACCGGGGAGGACGTAGGGCATTTGATCATCCTGGATCAGGCCGAATTTTTTGCCAGAGGCCAGGACATCGGTCGGGTACCCGCGTCCGAACACGGGGTCGGCGAACCAGCGCGCCCACATGCCGTCGCCTACGCGGTAGGCGGTGTAATCGGCGGGGCTGAGGGAGGCGGGTTGGGTGTAGTTGATGTTGAGGGTGATGCCCACTTCTGCCCCCGGACTGTTTTGGCGGATGACCGGGACCGCCCACCCGTGCGAGAGGAGCAGGTGATGGCTGATTTTGAAGGCGGCGTCCAGGTCTTTTTTGCCGGGGGCGTGTTCCCCGAACCAGTTGCCAACAAAGGCGACGACGGCGGGTTCGTTGTGGGTGATCCAGTTTTTGACCCGGTCGCCCAAACGGCGGCTGATCGCCTCGGTGTATTCGACAAATGCTTCGGCGGTACTGCGAACTTCCCAGCCCCCTTCATCTTGCAGGGCCTGGGGCAAATCCCAGTGGTAGAGGGTGGCAAAGGGGGTGATGCCTGCTTCGAGCAGGCCATCCACCAGACGGGAGTAGAAATCTAACCCCGCGGGGTTCACGGTGCCCCGTCCGGTCGGGAGGATGCGCGGCCAGGAGATGGAAAAGCGGTAGGATTTCAGACCGAGGGTTTTCATCAGGGCGATGTCTTCGGGCCAGCGGTGGTAATGGTCGCAGGCGACATCCCCGGTGTCGCCGTTTTTGACTTTGTTAGGGGTGTGGGAGAAGCGATCCCAGATGGATTCGCCTTTGCCGTCTTCATTCCATGCCCCTTCAATTTGGTAAGAGGCGGTAGCGGCTCCCCAAAGAAATTCTTTGGGGAAGGTCATGTTTGAGGTCATAAAAGCTCCTTGTAAAAGGGTGATACGAGGATACGTAATCGGCTCGTTATTGTTTGGCGTTGAGGGTCAGGGATAACCGGTGGACCAACGGCGGAATAAATTGTTCCAGGGTGGTTTCGAGAGGGGTTTGGGGTTCCGCCAGGATTTTTCCCCAAATGAGGGGCAGAAGGTCGGTGAGACGACTTTCGATCAGCCCCCAAAGTTGTTCGGTGGGAAAAGCGCGCCCTTTGAGCAGAGCTTCGCGCATCGTGGCCCAATGGGGATCGGAGATGTACAGCGGGGTATTGAGATTCGACAAGCGGGTGGGTAATCCCACCGAAGGGTAGACCGTGTGGCTCAACGGGCCATTGGTCAAATACTGGATCACGCGGGTAGCTTCCCGTTTGTACCGGCTGTGTTTCCAACTGACAAAGTTCGAGCCACCGACCCACGCCACGCCAGGCACCAGGGCGGTCCCCGTCGTCTGCAACACATGCAATACGCTGGGGGAAATCCCCTGCGTCGGCACCCACGTCCCCGAAATTGTCACGGCAGATCGCCCGGTGGTGAAATAATTTTCCGACGCCCCCTCGCCTAAATTCTGGACTTCAGGAACCAAATATTGTCCGAGCCGGAAAAAGTTTTTCATGCCGGTCAACGCTTCGGGGCTGTCGAAGGTGATCTTTTTTCCGTCGGGCGAGAGGAAAGTCCCCCCCGCGCCCCACACATACGAGGCGAGATTGTGGACATTTTGGCGTGAACGGTCCACTGGAAGGGTGAGGGGTATTTTCACCCCGCTTGTTCGCAGTTTGGTGAGTGTATTTTCGAAGGCTTGTGGGCTGTCAAAAGCGGTCGTTTCATCAATCCCGGCCTGTTCCAACCAGTCCCGGCGGAAATAAATCACCCGGGTATCCGCTGACCACGGAATGGCCCAAACGGTCGAACTGCCCCCATGCGCCAACGTGGTCCCACTGCTCCAACTCGCAGGCAGAAATTCTTTTTCGGACCCAATCGCGCGCAAATCCGCCGGGGTGAAGGGACTCAATGCATTCATTTTGATAAAATCACCCACCCAGGTCGAACCAATTTCCGAAATATCGTATCCCTCTCCATAGAGGGCGACATTCACCAGCTTGGCCCAGCCCCCCTGCCAGGGCAACACATGCAGGTTGATCTTGAGGCGCTCTTCTTTTTCCAATTGGGCGAGCATGGTACGAAGAGACCCAATTGTTTCTTCCCCGTGACTAAAAACTGACAGTTCAAGAGTTGGCATAGAACACGCTTCTTTTCAAGGAAATTTACGATAATAACCTTCAAGGCTGACTACAATAGTACCATCATTTTGAACAACCCCAAGTCCCTTTTTCCCGTCGCTACCCCAAAATCTGGAAGAACCCACGCCGATTCCTGGAGACCCAAGAGCACCGCGCTGTCACCTCCGGTATAATACCCTCCACTGGTAAACCTCATGCACAAACTCATCATTCTCATTGACCCTCCTCCAAATGAAACCCAATTTGAAACCCTGTGGCCGGAATTCATCAGCATTTCCGCGGTGATTCCGGGCCTCCGGCGTGAAACCACCAGCCGGGTCTCCTACAAAATGTTCGGTAATCACCCGTTCGCCTTGATCCACGAGCTCTTTTTCGACTCGGCGGATGCGGTTCGGCAAGCCCTCAACTCCCCCACGGGTGTGAAAGCGGGGCAAACCCTCCAACGGATCACCGGCGGACGCGTCACCCTCCTCCTCGCCGAACATTTGGAAGACGACCCCGTGCGTTACACCCCTCTCCCCGTTCAAGAGGGCACCCCTCCCCAAACTCCCCCTACCCCATGACACCCGCCCTCACCCCCGCCGATCTGCAACGTTACCTGGACACCCACGCCCTCGCGGGGGAGATTCTGCATTTGGACGTGCCCACCCCGACGGTCGAAACCGCCGCGCAAGCCGTGGGCGCGCACCCCGATCAGATTGTCAAATCCGTGCTCTTTTTAATAGAAGAGACCCCCATCCTGGCAGTTGCGTACGGCACCGCCCACATTGACCGGCGCGGCATCGCGGACAAATACGGGGTGGGGCGCAAACGCGTCAAACTCGCCGATGCGGAAACGGTCCTGCGTTTCACGGGCTACCCTGCCGGTGCGGTTCCCCCGTTTGGGCATCCGTACCCCCTCCCAACCCTGCTCGATCCTGGCGTTTTGCACTACGAACAGGTGTACGCGGGCGGCGGGGCGGGCAACGCGCTCGTGCGCCTCAACCCGCACGAGATTCTCCGCGTGACCGGGGCGGAATTGGTTCCGTTACTGGAAAATGGGAAAACATAAAAACTTGTAAGCATTTAAAGGAACTCATGGGAATCACCACTCCGCTCAAAACTGCTCTAATCACCGGCGCTTCCCGCGCCCCTGGTCCCGACCTGGCCCGCACCCTGGCCGCGCGGGGGTGGCGCGTCGCCCTCAATGATCTGAACCCGTTCGTGTTGGACCAACTCGTGCAGGAGATTACACAAGCGGGGGGCCTTGCCCACGCGCACTTCGCCGACATTGCCCAAAAACTGGCTCTACAAACCATTCTCAACGATCTCGAAGACGCCTGGGGACCGATGGATGTGCTCATCAACAACACCCGCGTCATGCCTACTATGCCGTTACTCGATATGGACGAATGGGACTGGCGGCGTGTGCTGGACGTGAACCTGACCGGCGCGTTTCTTCTCACCCAGGTCGTGGGGCGGATCATGCGCGCGCAGGGTGGGGGCACGATCATCCACCTGCTCCAACCGGATGAGGGCGCAGGCCACGCCGCGTACGCCGCAACCCAGGCCGGGTTGGAAGGCATGGTGCGGGTGGCGGAGAGGGAGTTGGGGGAGGTAGGGGTGCGGGTGAAGGTCTTTATTTTGGGGGAGGCCGATTATCAATTGGAGGAACTTCAGGCTTTTATTTTTCAGGGCGAGGTTTGACTCTCCTGGTTGGCGCGCATATAATTTAATCATAATGTTGCAAAATGCTTCACTCGATACGTCTTTTTGGAATATTGCGACTCAAATTGGTCTTGTCCCTTATTTGTTCAATTATTTTCGAATTCATTATTGTCAGGCAGTTGAAGATGAAATTGTTACAAAAAAAGCTGGACAAACAACCCTGATCTATCCCCAAGCGATGCTTTTTCGGGTGATGAAAGAAGATGGGCGGTTGTTCGTGGCGGAACCTCAACAGCCCATTCCATTATTTGGGATGGGGGAGGCGCACGCGGTCGCTCTCGCGCGCGAACAGCATTGGACGTTATTGATCAACGATTATCGCCCCCTTATTTACGCACGGTTTCAGGGCATTCACTGTGTTAGCGTTCCAGATTTCTGTGCAGTTTTATATTCGGATAAAGTCATTACCTTTCGGGCCGCACAAGGTTTTATCCACAGAACCAACTTTACAACCAGTGCAGACTTGATCCAACAAGCGCACACCCTGCTTGAGAAAATAGCTCAAAAAAGAGGTGAATTATGAACAACACCCTCGTAACGAAATCCGTTCGCCTGACCTCGGATGAGGCGAATGCTTTAACCAATGTCGCCAAACAAAAAACGATGACCGAATCCGCTTTAATGAAAAAGTGGATCCTCGAAGGAATCCAGACCGAAAAACTTGAACGGGCTATTCAGGCTTACATGAAACGAGAAACGGACTTACGCGGGGGGGCCGCCCTCGCTGGGGTCTCCTACAATCGCTTCATGAAAGAAGTGCAAGACCGGAATATCGTCATTCTGGACGACGACCAATTTCTTGAGCGGTTATATGAAACTGCCGAAATGTTTCAAAGCCATGATTTGATGGAAGCCATCCGTGAACTTGAGGCAGAACTGGCCAATCGTTAATTCTTTTTATTGTTATCCTCGGAGTTTTTCATGCCCTCCTACACCACCATTCTCACCGAAACCCACACCCGCGCGGGGCTGATTCGCCTCAACCGGCCCAAGGCGCTCAACGCGCTCAACAATACCCTCATCAACGAACTGATGGACGCGCTCGCCGCCTTTGACGCGGACCCTGCCATCGGCGCTATCGTCATCACGGGCGATGAACGGGCGTTTGCCGCGGGGGCGGACATCAAAGAGATGGTGGACGAGACCCCGGTCAGTATTCTGCGCCGCGATCACATTGCGCCTTTTGACCGGATCATGCAGATCAAAAAACCGGTCATCGCGGCGGTGTCGGGGTGGTGTTTGGGCGGGGGGAACGAACTGGCGATGTCGTGCGATATGATCATCGCTTCGGAATCGGCGAAGTTTGGGCAACCGGAGATCAATCTGGGGGTGATCCCCGGCGCGGGGGGGACGCAACGCCTGACGAGGGCGGTCGGGAAGGCGCTTGCGATGGAGATGGTGCTGAACAACCGGACCCTCTCCGCCCAGGAAGCGGCGCAGTTCGGCCTGGTCAACCGGGTGGTGCCCGTCGAGCGGTATTTGGACGAGGCGCTCACTTTCGCCAATGAACTCGCCGCCCGCGCCCCGTTGGCGATCCAACTCGGCAAAGAAGCGGTCAATCACGCGTTTGAATCGTTCCTCGCCGATGGCCTCAAAGATGAACGCCGCGCGTTTTATTATCTTTTCGCATCCGACGACCAAAAGGAAGGGATGCGGGCGTTTGCCGAAAAACGGGCGGCGCAATGGAAAGGGGAGTAAAAGTCTCCCGAAAAAAGGAAGGGGGGCTGTACAGCCCCCTTCCCTTCCTTTTTTCGCATAGGTCTCACCATGCTTTCTTATCGCGATCTCATTCCTGCATTTTCTCGTCTTGGCGTTCCGTCTAGAAGCCCGGTCATCGTGCATGCGTCCCTGCGGGCGTTTGGGCAGGTGCGCGGGGGGGCGGAGACGGTGGTGGGGGCGTTGTTGAACGTGTTTGCCGGGGTGATGGCCCCGACGTTCACGTATAAAACGATGATCACGCCGGAAGTGGGGCCGCCGGACAACGGGATCATGTACGGGAGCGGGGAAAATGCCAATCGGATGGCGGAATTTTTTCACCCCCACATGCCTGCCGATGCGACGATTGGGATCATCCCCGACACGTTGCGACTGCACCCGAAGGCGAAACGCTCCTCGCACCCGATTCTGTCTTTCGCGGGGGTGGGGGTGGAGGCCGCACTGGCCGCCCAAACCCTGACGGAGCCGCTGGCCCCGATCCGGGTGCTGACCGAGGCCGGGGGGTGGATCGTGCTGTTGGGGGTGGATCACACGGTCAACACCAGTTTGCATTACGCGGAAAAACTAGCGCGCCGGAAGCAGTTCACCCGCTGGGCGCTGACGCCTTCGGGCGTGTATGCGTGTCCGGGGTTTCCGGGGTGTTCGGAGGGGTTTGAGGCGCTTGCGCCGCACGTCCATGCGCTGACGCGGCAACAGCAGGTGGGGGAGGCGTGTGTGCAGGCGTTGCCCCTGGCCCCGATGATCGAGATGGCGAAGAGGCTGATGGAGGAAGACCCCGTCGCGCTGTTGTGTGCTCTCCCCGATTGCCCGCGGTGTCAGGCAGTGCGGGAGGGGTCAAGTAGGTTGGAGGAGTGGGGTTAAAAAATCTTCCCCCGGGGCCGGGGGAAAGATGAGGCGGACTGTGGGTTGGGAGGCGTTCCCAAGGGGGCGAACGAAGAAAATCAGGTGTACAACGCCCCTGCGGTTTCCATGACGGGAATATTTTCATAGCGGTCGGGTTTTTCATGGCGTTCGTAAATCGCTTTGAAGCGTTTTTCTACCTGTTTCAACGCCTCCGCCGGGTAATAACGAAGGCCACACTGTTGGCAAACGAACGCAGGCATTTTGGGTACAAACAGGTGTTTGCCCCGGCGGCTGTACAGAAACTCGACGGTTCGTTGTTCAAATTGAGTTTCCCCACATGAGGTACATTTTTCGTTTGACATGAGTTGCTCCTTCTTAATTTGCACGTGTCCAGGGATCGGAAAAATGAGAATGCAGAGCCGCTAGGTATTCCCACACGGGAGCATAGGAACAAGTAAAAAGTTAGGAAGAAGAGACATCAGGAGTAGTCAACTCAAAAATCTCTTCCGTGGTGAGTACATTTTTGCACCCTTTGCCAACCCTTCCATAAGCGGTTTGCCGTTCATCCACAAGGGAAGATTCAGCTCGATATTTTCTTTCCCACTGATGAGCGCGGCAAAGAGGATGTTTGAGTCTAAAACAACCTCGATCATGCCTGGCCTTGATACGCTTTCCAGGCGGCCTCGCGAATCTCTTCCAGTTCGCGCAGGTAATCTTGTTCCGCGAAGTTTTTGAGTCCCGTCGAAATTTTTTGAAACGATTGGCGGATTTTCATCCAACGCAAGGTATGGCCGATTTCGCGTTGGACGGATTCTGCCCCATAAGCCAGTAAATCTTTTTCCGAAATTTCAATCGTCAGTTCCATCGCATGTTCCTTTTCCAGAGAGGGTCATGATCCAGTGAAGGGAATTTTATTATAATCCCTCCTGTAATTCGGGAGGGCCGACAGCGTGGAAGGGCAATCCCGAAGTCCACCCCACCTGAAAAAAATTCCCCCGGTGGGGCCGGGGGAAGGTAATGCTTGATGTCAGGCCCAGGAACGGCGTTCGTCCAACTGGCGCGCCTGTTTTGAAGGGCACGAACGCCGTTCCTGAATCGGAGGGGGCACGGGACGGCGGCCTCCGTGCCCGCCGTTTTTGCCGTGAGGGTTCCAGGGAGGGGGCGGTTAAAAAGGCTTCCCCCAGAGTTGAGCCGGGGGGAAGGGGCGCGGAGCGTTTGAGACGAAGAAAAATGCCATTCAAACAGCCAGGACAAATTCTATTTTTTTACCCACCATTGAATCCCTATAAAACATAAGGATAAGAAACCAGTAAAAAATAATATTGTTCTCATGGTTTGCTGTGACACTATTCCGAGAATAGTTAATGTAATTAGAGGAAACAGAACATAAGCAAATAGCTGCATAATTACACCTCTAATGTTTAGGTTGTTGCCCCCATTAATCCCATTAAATAATACACCAATTACGCGAGGTTTATTAATAATCTCCCAGGATTCTTTACCTTTGCCATGTTCAATAAATCCACTGTACCAAAACCATATACACACAATGATAAGGGTTATTAGCCTGATAATTATTTGTCTTTGCAATTTGTTTGTCCTGCTACAATGCTACTTTTCTGTCAGTAACTAAGCTATTTAGTCACTGACAGAAAAGTCACAAAACAGATAAATGATCTTCGCTTTTCTATACCAAGCGATTAATAATAAATAATTTATTATTAATCAGGAATTGGATCCGGAGAATTTGAAATGATTCCTCCTAGAAGAGTCCTAGAAAAGTTTGACCTGAATGATGCTGATGTGAATATTTCCTTAGCATTATAACCCGCCATTATGGGTAATGTCGTCGTATCAAATAGGAGAGTACCAGTGGTATTTTTCCCCAGTTGGTCTAATGGTGTATAAGCTCCACCCATTGCGCCTCCTGCTAATCCCATAACTGCTGTTCCCAAAATCGCTGAAGAATCATATGATAATGAACCTGTATTTGCAATAGAGGTGCCTTCATATTGAACAACATTGGCTACTGCACCAAATGCCATTGCACTTGTAGTTGTTGTTGCATATATAGGTCCTAGCGCTCCAGAGGCACCACCTACTATAGATGCCACTGCAAAATCCTGTGTTTGAAAATCATTTCCCATTACAGTATTGGCAACCATATAACCACCTCCACTCGCTGCGATGCCTGTTCCAGCAGAAGTAGTTAACGCGGCAGCAGCCACGGACATTCCTCCTGCTGCTCCAAGCCCCGAACCGATTAACGCACCTGCTAACGCCCCAACACCAGCAGCCGTAAAAGCTTGGCCAACATCAAAATTCTGACCAGAGCTTGCAACGTTGGCGGCATAAAGCCCCACACCGGCTACTGCTCCTATCACTGCCCCAATAGCTGCAGTACAAATAATGAGACAGTGTCCGCTTGGGTCGTTAAATCTTATAGGATTATTGTTCACATGTTAGCATAAAACAACTTCGCGCCAGGGACGCCGGGCGCGAAGATTGCGGTCAGGCGCATCTGGGGGTATCCTCAAGGGTGGTAACCAGAACGGGGATGTTGCCCCAGGCACACAACATTTGGGCCAGCCGACTTCGCTTATGAGAAGGGTGATGCACCAGCATCACACCAAACTCGCGCACGTGTTTGGCCTGCCCGTTCGCATCCGTTAACCTGAGAACCCTGTACCAGCAGGGAAGCTCGTCTCCGTGTGTGATGTTGCGGCCCAGCAAAGGATGCGCCTGACCCGTGACTGGCCGGGTGTGCCAGTCCTGAATGACAAGGAGTGCTTGCCATGTCTGATTATACCCTTTCCCCCGCGCCGTTTCCCGCAGGAGAAACGCCGCTCTCCCTTCCTTCCAAGCCGGTACGGTTCATGGGGCTGGATATTCACAAAGAATATCTGGTCGCGACCGCCGTCAATGCCGACCTGGAAGTAGTCTATGGCCCCCGGCGGGTCGAAAACCCCCGGCTGGAAGCCTGGATCGCCCGCACGTTGACACCCTTCGATGCCGTCGTGCTGGAAATGACCACCAACACCTATCAGGTCTACGATGCGCTGGTAGACAAAGTATTTTCGGTGCTGGTCGTGCATCCGCCCCATGTCGCGCTCATCACCCGCGCCCAGGTCAAAACCGACCGGAAAGCGGCCCTCAACCTGGCGCAACTGCACGCGGTCGGCTTGTTAACCGGGGTGTGGATGCCGCCGCCGGATGTGCGCGCCTTGCGGGCTTTGTTGACTCACCGCCACAAGCTCACCAAACTATCGTCCATCGCCAAGAACCGGATGCACAACGCCCTGCATCGCCACCACATTGTGCCCCCAGAAGGGCACGTCTTCGCCGCCAAAAACCGGAGTTGGTGGGAAGCTCTAGAACTGCCCCTGGCCGAAAAGAGTATTCTGCTTTCTGATTTGGCTACCTTGGATTTTGCCCAAAGCCAAATTCAGGTACTGGAAAGCGAATTAGGCAAAATCGCCGTGCAAGAGACCCGCGTCCCCCTGCTTGTCCAATTGCCCGGGTTCGGAATGCTCAACGCCCTAACCATCCTGGCGGCCATCGGCGACATCACCCGTTTTCCCGACAGCGACCAGTTGGTGGGCTATGCGGGTTTAGGCGCGCGGGTCCATGTCAGCGGCCACCTGCACACCACCGGACACATTACCAAAGCTGGGCGCAAGGATTTGCGCTGGGCGATGGTGCAGGCCGCCCGCCATGCCCGCACTTGCCATCCCAAATGGAAACGCGAGTTTGCGCGGCTAGAACCGCGTTTGGGTAGGAACAAAGCCACCGTCGCCCTTGCGCGGAAACTGTTGGTCGTCGTCTGGCATATCTTGACCAAAGCTGCCGCCGACCGCTTTGCCGACCCGCAACGCGTAGCGAACTCGTTCTTTGCCCTGGCGCATCGCATCCGGGCCCGCAACCTGCCTGATGGGCTGAGTGCCTTGCAATTCACCCGCCAGCAGTTGGATAAGTTGGGGTTGGGGCAGGAGGTGACGCACATTCCCTGGGGTAGCAAGACCTTCAGGCTGCCGCCGAGTGCGTTGAAGTAGCGGGCTGATCGGTTGCTGGGCACAATTGCATCGTTGAGAAAACCTGTCAGCATGCCAGGGCGGTTTGGCGCGCGCCTTTTCCTATTCGGTTGTCAAGGTGCGGTATAATGCTGAAATCCCCCCCGAAAGGCGAGCGGCCTGGAGTTTTCCGGCGGCTCGTTTTTCATTGTAAGGGGATCAAGTCACTTTCCAAAGTCCTAAGACCTCGTATTTACAGATATGAGCCTCCCATAAGTTTAATTCTGGACGGAATTGCTGAATTACAGTGATAACCTGGCTGAAAAAAAGTGCTGTTTCATAATCTGGAAAGAGGCCGTGCTCATTAAGCAAGGGTTTGAAGTAATATTCCACCAATTGCAAGACGGGAAAGAGCATTCTCCATACCGAATCTTCGGGCGTATCGCTTTGGATGTAGTCAAAATTAAGCCCTCCCGCCAATAGTGAATAACTATAGGCACACCCCACATCGAAACCGAGAAAAGTTGCCGTTGGGATAGCGGGGGGCTTGTTATTTTCCGTGATCTCGATGATTTCATATTCTTGAGGAGGATTTAAATTTTGATAAGCGCGCACCAACTCCCGGCAGAATTCCAAATCTTGCAGGACTCGCATCTCGTCGCTTCTGGATATAAACTCAAAAAATTTTCCGTCCAGGTTATCGTGATAAGTTAAAGGAGCCCGCTCCACACCACGATAATTCCTGGCATCAAATCTTGTCGTATATTTAGTTCCAAGTAATTTCAACTTCATCTCATTCATCTCACGCTCTTTACTATGGGTTAGGGAACAGCGTAACCGTCAGGCACTCTGATATGAGTTCGAGCACCATCCGGAGAAAAGTGTAAATGTGGGCCAGCCCAAAGCGGATTGGAGTGACCAGGAGGATCAAGTTTTACATCGACTCCATATTGTCTGGACATTGTAACTAATAAATCGGCTTGATCAGTTGTGAGTACCAAATCAGGATTCTGTCGCATCAAATTCTCTAATTGCTGTGTCCATGCCACAAATGTATTCGCATTTGTCACCTTCCCCAAGGGCATTCCTACTCCTAAAGTCTGCAATTGCTGATAGGCTTTAACTTCGCTTCGCAACTTCAAGAAGCTAGGAAGCGCTATAAGACTGGCCTCTCCAATCCCCCCAGCCGCTCCCGCTAAAAACTGAAAAAGTCCTTCCCCTGTCGTAGCCATTTTGTAGAAATTGTACTGACTATACAGGTTTTCAACATCTAATGACCATAAATTTCCATACGCCCCATTTTCAGCAATGCCTTGCTCCACACTGGCAAGAAATTCATCTTCGGCTGGATCATATCCAGGGTGATCAAATAATTCAGTTCCATCGAAAGTAGCTAACTCACTACCTCCTGCCAGTCCGTACTGCGCTTTCAGGCGCATAATATACAGATCCGCTAAGGGAGACCATTCCCCCTCGTTATCATAATCATGAGTATATCCACATTGTTTTGGATGACAGGATTCATGCCCAGATGGATCGACATACCTTGACGGGTTGTTTAATCCGTACGCGAACCTATCCCAGGCCTGTGTTCCCTGACTTGCCGTTGGAACCATTGTATCGGCCTGGGCGAAGCGTCCCAAAGCGGGGTCATACCAGCGGGCGTTGTAGTACATGAGGCCGAAGTCGGCGGTGTGGGAATATTGGCCGGTGTAGGTGTAGTCCGTGGGGAGGGTGCCGGAGGAGTAGCGGACTTCACCCCAGGGTTTGTAGAGTTGGGTGACGGTCGCGGCGGTGTCGGCGCGGTAGGTGAGGCGGATGCCGAGAAGCATGACGCTATTTTACCCTGCCCCTGCACGCAAGGGACAAAGTTCTCGCACGCTTGACCGGGGTCGGATAGGGAGTCAAAAAGGCTTCCCCCGGGGGTAGCCGATGAAAGGGGAAGCGGGCGTTCCTAGGTGAGAACATAGGAACGCCCGCTACTCGTCAGTAATCACAAGTTCCACAGTTTCCGACTCGATCAGCCCTACCCAAACGTTTCCCATATTTTCCGGCACGATCACATTCTCGTAAGTCACTTGGATACGATAGGTTCCCACTTGTGAAAACTCATAGTAATCCGAGAGATCATAGGTTTGGGAGATTTGTTCAGCAGGTTCTAACCAAACAAAATCTTCATCTTTGATATCCCTCACATTAACTTTTGGTTGGAAGGTTAAATTGTTTCCGTCAGGAGCAGAGATGAAAAAGGTGATGTCGCGATCAATCGCTGGTGCATCCTCATGATTTGGGTTCATTCGAGAATTGACCAAGATCGGTTGTGAACTCACATTTAGAACGCTGGCAACGACAGAAATCTCCTCATTGAGATGAATACTGCTGGCTTCAAATTCAAGCGTTACAAATAACTCATTTGATCGGGCTAAGCACCCACTTGTCATCATCGCAAACAAAGTTAAGATCGGAATCATCCAACGTATTGAAGGCATGTTTTTCTCCATGATAGAACAGAGGGTTTGAAGGCCCCAAGGCTATTCTTCCACTGAAAAGATCGCGGCGTCTAGGAGCACGGAAAAATTTCACGCATCGTCTGAAAGAAGCAAATCCCAATTGTAAGGGTCCATTGGATTAGGGTCAGACGTATGTTCATCGTCGAAACAAGGGTTCTCAAGTCGAGGCTCGGCATATTCTTTCGTCCATGGTCCATTAACCAGAATATCTTCGTTTTCAGGGGTAAATAAAACTAAATCATAAATGTAAATGTCTCCAATGGTCGCCTCTTCAATATCTCTGTCCGCATTTGCGCTCGCACCAATTCCTTCGGATCGCCACAACAAAAAGCGTGAATAACAGCTTCTCCAATAAACTTCCCCAGGCTTTCCATATTTTTCAGTTAAGAGTGGCAATGTGTTGATGTCCGAAATCGGAATATGCGTGGACTTATCAACGCGTGGGTGCTCAAGAATAATCAGGATAAGTTTCTCTTTTCCTTCATCTAGTTGAAACCATAAACTGATATCGCGCCAACCTCCTAAATCGAGGCGATCCAGGTATCTGAAAACTTGATAGGTTTCAACCGTTTCAACCTGATCGGGGTTGCCCAGTTTTTCTCGTACTTGATCCTGCGTGGTAAAACCGGGTTGTACTCTCCAAAGCGAAGGTGGCCTATTTTGGGAGAGTTGCGTGAAAAACAAACTTGCCGATAAGAGTAGCAACACGGTTAAGCTGACCAATCCCAGTGTTCTTTTCATAGTTTTTGATCTCCGAAGTCATCTCCGATCTGGTCTTCGATTTTTCCCAAGAAATTTAGGGCCTTGGAATAGTGAGATAGTCTCCCATGTGAGCATGAGAATGCGTATTAAAACGCTACAAGAGAAAGGAATTCCAGGCTTAATGAGGGGCAACTTTCTACTCCTGAAGCGTAACTTCGAATTCTGAAATAGAGCAATCTGTTATCGTATAATAGGGAAACTCCTCATGTCAAGCGCATGTGAAAAGGCAGATTCCGGTTACAAATTAGTACCTGCTTTCAATGACAAAACAACTCTTTAGCAGAGTAAAAAGTTCAGAAAAATTTGGAGACATATGAAAATCAACTTACGTTACCTCAAATTTGCTTTGTTATTTGTTTTTGTTCTGGGTATGGTGATCCCTTCATTCGTGACAGCAACCACCTGGAAACAAACAATAATGTCTGAAGAAGCCCGTTTTCAGCTCCTTTCACCCAGGGGCGAGATAGGGCTTAATGATTTCCGCATTAGTGATATGGGGCCAGATGGTAACCCGGATTATGATGGCGTGCGCGCTGGTGTCGCGTATAACAGTGTGAATAACGAATATCTGGTCGTCTGGAGAGGCGACGATGCTTCTGGAACTCTGGTGGAAGGTGAGTACGAAATTTTTGGGCAAAGAATTAACGCGGTCACAGGTGAGGAAGTAGGTGTAAATGATTTTCGGATTAGTGATATGGGTCCTGATGGGGATATCAACTATCAGGCTAATACTCCCTCTGTTGCTTACAATCCTTCAAACAATGAATATTTAGTAGTTTGGGACGGAGATAATTTAGTGGATGACGAGTTTGAAATTTGGGGCCAGCGGCTTGACGCCGAGACAGGAACGGAAGTAGGGGAGAACGATTTTCGGATCAGTCATATGGGGTGGCCCGATGGAGACATAGATTACTGGGCTGGTGAGAGTGCAATCGCTTACAACGGTACGATGAACGAATTTTTAGTCATATGGTCAGGCTGTGAAGATCTCAATCACTGCTTTCAATACTCTGGAGATGCTGACATATACGGGCAACGGATAGACGGCCAAACAGGACAGGAGGTAGGAGAGAACGATTTTCAAATTAGCAGCATGGGGAATGATGCCGATAGCATCCATTTTCCTGATTTTCCAGATATTGCGTACAATTCCATTAACAATGAATATTTAGTCGTTTGGCAAAGTACTGACGATTCTATTGACCCTTATGAGTATGAGATTTTCGGACAACGTTTGGACGCAAATGGCAGTCAAATGGGCGTGAATGATTTTCGCATCAGCGAGATGGGGCTAGACGGCGATTCTCTCCTCCATGATGCCGATGAACCTGCGCTTGTTTATAACCCGGTCCAAAATGAATATCTGGTTGTTTGGCGCGGTTCTGATTATATTGGTTCATCAGAAAACAGAGAAAACGAAATTTTTGGACAAAGGATTGAGGCAACGACAGGCTCTGAAATCGGGATAAATGATTTCCGTATCAGCGATATGGGGCCAGATGGAGATTATGCGTACAACGTACATTCTGTAGATGTAAACTTTGACTTAACTCACGATGATTATCTTGTTGTTTGGTCCGGGGATGATAATACAGGCACGTTAGTGGATAACGAGTATGAAATTTTTGGTCAAAGAATAGACTCCGCCACAAGTTCTGAGATTGGGGAAAACGATTTCCGATTGAGTGACTTGGGTCAGGATGGTGATCCTATTTATCGTGGGTTTTCCCCGGTAATTGCCTTCAATCAGTTGAATGTAGAATTCTTAATAGCCTGGTATGGGATAGACCTACCCCAGGTAGATGGTGAATTTGAAATTTTTGGTCAACGATACGAAATTGGGAATGAACCACCCCCACCCACTCCTACCGCAACCTGCACCCCTCCGCCACCGGTGACAGTTACCCCCGTGGCTACTCCGCCATTTGCTGACCAGTCCCTTTATTTGCCTATTGTGGCAAAAGACGATGGATGCAATTAACCATTGCTGATCAAATCGCTTTTACCCAAAACCCTTGAGCGATTCCCCCCCCAATGATATACTCCCGCTAGATATTTATCTACTCAACTACCCCCTTGATTAAAGAGAGACCTGTCCGAATGATCAGCGCCAAAACCATCCCAACGACCCTTGTGTTTACCACAGGCGATGTGTATCGTATGTGTAAAAAACGGTGTTGATTCCTTAACTCTTTTGCGTCTACCAAAATGCGTGAGGTCACCACCTCACGCATTTTTTATTTCTATTCCCTGTCACACGATTGAATATATCTGCCTGATCTAAAGCAATTAGAAAAAAATTACACAGAGTTACACAAAGATCATCAGAGATTCACAGAGAAAAAACTCTGTGGTTCTCTGTGAATCTCTGTGTCACAAATGGAATACAGCATGACCAACAGCAATCATAACAACCCCCAACCCCCCGAGTTTGATCTCAAACACACCGTCCATGAAAACCGCTTCGTCGGCATGTGGCGGATGATGCGCGGCTACCGTACCCGTTACTTTGCCGCCACCGCCAGCGCGGGCGTCGCCGCCGGCATGAAAACCGCTACCTTCATCCTCGTCGCATACCTGATTGACGACGTACTTGGCAACAGACAACTCAACCTGCTCCCCTGGGTCGGGTTGGGGTTCGTCGGGTTTGCCCTCCTCGAAGGCGGGGCCACCTTCCTCGCCGGATGGCTCGCCGCGCAGACCGCCGAAGGCATCGCCCTCCGCCTGCGGAACTACCTGTTCGACCACATCCAGCGGCTCACCTTCAGCTACCACGACCGCACCCAAACGGGCGAACTGCTCCAGCGCGCCACCTCCGATGTGGACACCATCCAGCGCTTCTTCCTCCAGCAAGCCCTGGATGTCGGGCGTATTTTGCTTCTCTTCCTCATTAACTTCATCGCCATCGCCTTCATCAACGTAAAACTGGCGTTCGTCTCCGTCATCGTCCTCCCGCCTATCTTCCTCATTTCGATCTGGTTCTTCAAAAAGATCGAAAAAGCCTACGGGAAATATCAGGAACAGGAAGCGAAACTCTCCACCACCCTGCAAGAAAACCTGAGCGGGGTGCGGGTCGTCAAAGCCTTTGCCCGCCAGCAGTTCGAGATAGACAAATTTGAAGTCGAAAACAAAGAAAAACTTCGGCGCGGAATCAAACTCCTGATGATGCACGCCTCCTATTGGCCCACCACCGACATCGTCGCGGGGGCGCAAATGCTCGGGGGCTTTACGACCGGGGCACTGATGGCCATCAACGGCACCATCTCCATCGGGGATTATCTGGCGTACGCCGGGATGCTGATCTGGATCATCTGGCCGATGCGGAACCTCGGACGGTTGATCGTGCAAGGGTCCGAAGCGGTCGTCTCCTTCGGGCGCGTCTCCGAAATCATCAAACAGGAACGCGAACCCCTCACAGAGGGCACCTACCTCCCCAAAGGCGAACTGCACGGCGAAGTGATCTTCGAAAACGTCCACTTCGCATACGACGAGAACACCCCCGTCCTGCACAACATCTTGTTCCATGCCAAACCGGGGCAGGTGATCGCTCTCATGGGGCCGACTGGGTCAGGCAAGACCTCGCTCGTCAACCTGCTCCCGCGCTTCTACGATTACACCAGCGGGCGCATCCTGCTCGACCGGGTAGAACTCAAAGATTACCCCCGCGCCTTCCTGCGTTCCCAAATCGGCATCGTCGAACAGGAACCATTCCTCTTCTCCCGCACGATCCGGGAAAACATCGCCTACGGGATCGGGCGCGAGGTCACCGACGAAGAAGTGTTCAAGGCCGCGCGTGCCGCCGCCATCCACGACGTGATCCTGTCCTTCCCGGAAGGGTACAAAACCCTGGTCGGGGAAAAAGGCGTCACCCTGTCGGGGGGGCAAAAACAGCGCGTCGCCGTGGCCCGCACCCTGCTCAAAAACCCGCGCATCCTGATCCTGGACGACGCCACCTCCTCGGTCGATACCGAGACGGAAGCCGCCATCCGGCAGGCGCTCGATAACCTGATGGAAAACCGCACCACCTTCATCATCGCCCACCGCATCCAAACCGTCATGCACGCCGATCAGATTCTGGTCTTCGACAAAGGCCACATCGTCCAACAAGGCACGCATGACGAACTCCTCGTGGACGAAGCAGGCATCTACCGCCGCATCTTCGACGTTCAGGCGAGGATCGAGGAAGAGGTGGAGAAGGAAATTGCGAGTGTTGTGTAAACAAGTAGATAAAGTACACAAGGTAAAAAAGGTAGACACGGTAAAGATGGTAAAGATGGTAAAGATGGTAAATACGGTATACAAGGTAAAGAAGGTAAATAGGGTAGACATGGTAAAGAAGGGAGTAACCATCCTTACCGTGTCCACCCTATCTACTATGTCTACCCTATCTACCGTATTTACCATATTTACTGTATCTACCCTATCTACCACCTATACCCCGAGGTAAAACCATGACTGATAATTACGAATTCGAAGAAGAAGAATTCAACACCCGTTTTAACGGACAAACCATTTTACGCATCCTGGCGCAGACCAAACCCCATTGGAAAATGTTGACCGGGTTTTTGTTCGCCATCATCAGCGTGTCTCTGCTGGATGCCATCTTTACCTACATCAGCAAACGGATCATTGACGATGGCATCCTCGCGCAGGATACCGAGATGCTGTATCGACTCGTGACCATTTACGGTGCGCTGATCGTGCTTTCGGCGGCAGGTGTGTTTGCCTTCATCGCCCTCGCAGGGGGACTGGGGGAACGCATTCAGTACGACCTGCGGAAGAAGATGTTCGCCCGCTTGCAGGATTTATCGTTCTCGTACTATGACCGCACCCCGGTCGGGTGGATCATGTCCCGCGTCACGTCCGACTCCCAGCGCATCGCCGAGTTGGTCAGTTGGGGCATCCTCGACACATCCTGGGGCCTCTTCGGGATCGGTTCGTCCGTGATCTTCATGTTCATCATCAACTGGCGGTTGGCGCTCATCGTCCTTCTGATTATCCCGATCCTGATCACCGTCGCCAGCCTGTTCCAGAAATACATCCTCGGCGAGTACCGCAAAGTCCGCAAACTGAACTCGCAGATCACCGGCGCGTACAACGAAAACATCACCGGCGTCCGCGTGAGTAAAGCATTGGGGCGCGAGGAACGGAACCTGGACGAATTCCGCGAACTCACCAGTCCGATGTACAAAGCCTCGTTCCGGGCCGCGTGGTTATCGGCGTTGTTTCTACCAGTGGTGCAACTCATCAGCGCCATCGGAATTGGGAGCATTGCCTGGTACGGTGGTTGGCAGGCCAGTTATGGCGGCATCACCATCGGCGGCATTCAAGCGTTCATCTCGTATGTCATTTTCATGCTCTTCCCGGTGCAGGAAATGGCCCGCGTCTACGCGGAAATGCAACGGTCGGTTGCCTCCGCCGAGCGAGTTTTCTCGCTGATCGACTCCGTGCCCGACATCACGAACAAGGCAGAGGCGTCCGATCCGGGGTCTTTGCGCGGGGATATTGAGTTCGATCATGTCACGTTCTATTATGAAAAAGACAAGCCCGTGCTGAACGACCTCACCCTCCGCGTCCGCGCGGGGGAAACGATTGCGCTCGTCGGCCCGACCGGGGCGGGGAAATCCACGATCGTGAACCTCGTCGCGCGGTTTTACGAACCCCGCCAGGGCGTGATCCGCATCGCCGGAAAAGATTACACCGACTGGACCCTGCACGGGATCCAGTCCCGGATCGGGATCGTCCTCCAAACGCCGCACCTGTTCTCCGGGAGCATCCGCGAAAACATCCGCTACGGGCGTCTGAATGCGACGGATGAAGATGTCGAACGCGCCGCGAAAACCGCGGGGGCGCACGAGTTCATTCTCACGCTCGAAAAGGGGTACAACGAACAAGTGGGGGAGGGCGGGGTCCTGCTCTCCGTGGGGCAGAAGCAGTTGATCAGCCTCGCGCGGGCGATCCTGGCGGACCCGGACATCTTCATCATGGACGAGGCGACCAGCTCGGTGGACACCCTGACCGAGGCGCTGATCCAGAAGGGGATGGAACGGATCCTGTCGGGGCGGACAAGTTTCGTCATCGCCCACCGCCTGAGCACGATCAAACGCGCGGATCGGATTCTCGTCATCGAAAAGGGGAAAATCGCCGAGATGGGCAATCACGCCGAATTGATCCGGCAAAAAGGGCATTATTATCGCTTGTACACCCAACAGTTCCGCCGGGAATTGGAGCAGGAATACAATCCGTATGAAGGTCTGCCCGTCGTGGGGGATTGAGGGGGATGATGGGGGATGAAAGATGAAGAATGAAAAAAGACGTGCGCTCAGGGCAAACGCATTTGGAAAAAATGGGGACAAAACCGATGGAAACGTCATTGCGAGGGGCGGTTTTTGCCCCGAAGCAATCTCCCCGCTCTGGCAGGGAGATTGCTTCGCCGCCAAGGCCCGGCTCGCAATGACGCGGAAAAGTCTAAATGCGTTTGCCTTGGACGTGTGCTATTCAGAAATGTAGCGCACGTCTTTTTCTTGTATAATACGGCGAAATTTTCAGATAGAGAAAGATTTATTGGATGATGTCTACGTTGGGCCGCTTTTTTTATGAACACGACAAACGATTCCATTCCTGGTCCGACAGATTTCGATACGTTTCAAACGCTTTTTAACTATTATCGCGACCCTTTACAAACGTTTGAGAACTTAAAAAATATCTACGGGGACATCTTCCAGATCAAGTTCTGGAAATATCATGTGATTCACCTCGCGCACCCGGATGATATTCGGGCGGTGTTGCAAGACCCCAATTTTGAGATTAGCACCGTATTTACCCCGGCGGAACCCTTGATCGGGAAGGGGTTGGCGACCAATATGGGGGAGGACTGGGCGCGTCAACGTCAGCGGGTGCGCCCGGCGTTTCACGAGGAAAGTGTGGCGCAATATGTTGAAGGGATTCGGGGAACTACCCAAGACATGCTGAGCCGATGGGAGGCTTACGCGCAGAGACAGGAAGCCTTTGATCTCGTCAAAGAACTCGTCGCCCTCAATCATGCCCAGTTATTCCAGCTTTTGTTTCAGAAACCGCTTGCGCCGGAAAATGATAGTCTGCTTGAAGCGCTCAAATTCGCTCGCCATTATACCTACCAGCGCGCCATTAGCCTGATCACCCCGCCGTCTTCCTGGGTCACACCCACCACCCGCCGTTTCGATCAGGTGGTTCAAGTCCTCAATCAGTTTACCTACGACTTAATTCGGAAAAGCCGCGCCACATCCCACGCACCAAAGGATGTGCTCTCGCATCTGATTCAGGTTCGGGATCACCGGGGGGAGGGGATGACGGATCAGCAAATCCACGACGAACTGCTAACGATGTTTTTTTCGGCGTACGAGGATGTGGCAAACGTGCTGGCCTGGGCTTTTTATTTGTTGGCGCAAAATCCCAAAATCGCACAGGCCGTGCAGGCGGAAGTCGCCCACCTGACTCCCGAAACCCTCACGCTGGAAACCCTCCAACATTTGCCAACGGTCTCGAACGTGATCGCGGAAACCTTACGTCTGTACCCGCCCACCTGGAGTTCCCTGCGGGTGGCCCAGGCGGACACCCAACTCCGGGGCTATCCCATCCCGAAAGGGTCTATTACCCTGCTCAACGTGTTTTTATTGCATCGGCACCCCGATTACTGGCCTGACCCCACTCGATTCGATCCGGGGCGTTTTGCCGGGGCGCGGGGCACCGGGGCAGAGAATCCCGCGTACCTGCCCTTTGGGAGCCAACCGCGCGACTGCATCGGAGATTCACTGGCCCTGGCACAGTTGAAAATCAATTTGGCTCTCATCCTGCAAAAATTTAGGGTCAGCCCCAAAGCGGGGATTAAGGTGGGGATGGAAACTGATGCAACTTTGCGGATGCGAGGGGGATTGTCGGTTCGGGTAACAGAGGTTTCCGAGTGATTTTCGCCAATTTTGACATAATGGATAGGTTAACCAATTAGGTTAGGAAGCAGGGGGCATTTGGCTTTCATCTTGCCCCTCCTTGTCAACGGGGGAAGACGGTGAGATAATGCCAGATTCGTAACCCAGCCATAAGATTTACCTGGCAGACAGCTTCCAGGCGGCCCGCGTCGTAACCTTTGGTTACTTTAACGCACCCGACCCGTCAAAAAGAGCTAGTCTGTCTTTTTTTTTGCTAAAAGCAAGGAGTTTTTATTTATGAACGCCGTTGAGGCCAATAACGAGGCAGATGCCTCCGACAATTTAACGATTGAACCAACCCCTGAAGTCGCCCCGACGAACATTGTGCGTCGCAACACGCCGGATGGATTTGTGCGCCAATGGAAAACCTGGGTGGTGGGCCGCCCACTGAGCACTGCCGATGCTCCCCACCAGACGATAGGAAAAGCGGTTGGTTTAGCCGTTTTTGCGTCGGACGCCCTCTCTTCGACCGCGTATGCGACCCAAGAGATTTTGGTTATTCTGGCCGCGGCAGGCACAATTGCTTTTGGATATGCCTTTCCGATAGCCCTCGCCATTGTGACGTTATTGGCGATTGTGACCATTTCCTACGAACAAACTATTCATGCTTATCCTGGCGGGGGTGGAGCTTATATTGTCGCTCGCGATAATTTAGGGGAACTCCCTGCACAAATCGCGGGGGCGGCCTTATTAATGGATTACATCCTGACGGTGTCGGTTTCGATTTCTTCCGGGGTGGCGCAAATCGCTTCGGCTTATCCGAACCTGTTGCCCGTGCGGGCCTTGATCGCCGTTGCGCTGGTGATGGTCATCGCCTGGATCAACCTCCGTGGGGTGCGCGAATCCGGGGTGGTTTTTGCTATTCCCACGTATTTCTTCCTCGGCACGATGGTGTTTACCCTGGCCTTGGGTTTTATCCGTTATTTGAGCGGTTCACTGGGGGTTGTTGAAACGCCGCCTCATTTGTTGCAGGAAGGGATACAAAGTATTTCGCTCTTTTTGATTTTGCACGCATTTGCCAACGGAACTACAGCTTTGACCGGGGTGGAGGCGATCTCCAACGGGATTACCGCTTTCAAAGAACCCCGCAGTCATAACGCGGGGGTCACGCTTATCTGGATGTCGCTGATCCTGGGCACGCTGTTTTTGGGCATTACGTTTTTGATTGGACAAATCGAGGCGATCCCCTCCGAAGAGGAGACGGTGATCTCTCAACTGGCACGGACCGTTTATGATGGTCGCGGGATTTTCTATTTGGTCGCAGTAGGCGCAACTACGTTGATTTTGATTATGGCCGCCAATACCGCCTTTGCGGATTTTCCCCGGTTAAGTGCGTTGCAAGCGGGCGATGGTTTTCTTCCTCGTCAATTGACCTACAAAGGGAGTCGCCTCGTTTATTCGCGAGGGGTGATGACCCTGGCGATTATCGCTTCGATCTTAATCCTGTTGTTTAATGCCAGTGTTTCGCGCCTGATCCCGCTTTACGCGATTGGCGTTTTTCTGTCATTCACCCTGTCCCAAACGGGGATGGCGGTTCGCTGGAAGAAGATCGGGGGGTTGAAACCCGGCGAAGAACTTAAAGAAACGGGTTCGGTGCTTCGTTATGATCCGAAGTGGCGATTCAAAATGATCGTCAATGGCTTTGGCGGGATTTCCACGGCTATCGTGATGGTGATTTTTGCCGTCACAAAGTTCGCGGAAGGGGCCTGGGTCATCTTGCTGATCATCCCAACGCTGGTGACCATCTTTTTCCGTATTCACCAACATTACAAAAAACTGGCCCACGCACTGACCCTGGAGAATTACATCCCTCCGGCGAATGGCATTTCCAAGAGCCGAGTCATTATCCCCGTCGCGACCGTTCATCGGGGCACGCTGGCGGCGATCCGATATGCCAAGAGTATTTCCGATAATGTGACGGGCGTACACGTTGGCCTCAATCCGGAAGATTATCAAAAGGTTGAAGAGAAGTGGAAAAAATGGGGGGGCGGGCTTCCGCTGGTCATCCTTGAATCTCCTTACCGGCAGTTGTACACCCCCATCCTCTCGTACATTAAGGAATTGGAAACCCAAAAAGAACCAGACGAGGTGATCACCGTTGTGATCCCGGAATTCATCACCCGCCGGTGGTGGGAAAGCTGGTTGCACTGGCACACCGCCGACTTGCTACGGAAGTTGTTTGTGGAACAACCCGGCGTCATCATTGTCGAAGTGCCATATCAGGTGGATTAAAAAACTTCTGCTGGGAGTAACGTGATGGAAACCCGAGTTTTTGAAGGTGAAGGGGATGTACATCCCCTTCACCTTCAAAAACTCGGCACTATTCCCGTCAAAAACGAAAGAGCCAAAAAAGGTAACCGTTCGGCCTGGTGAAGAAAGTTCCCCAAAAAAAGAAAAGAGGCTGTGAGTACATTCACAGCCTCTTTTTTATGGAATCGCTTTGATACCGTCCACGGTCAGGAATTGCGCTTTATCCATGATTGAACACCCACTTGAATCACGGATCAGGCGATCACGGATAGATTTAAAGAATCATCCGTAACTGCTCAAGGATAATGCGGAGAATCTCCGAAAAAAAGAGATGAAAGGGGGAAGGCCTTCCCCCTTTCATCTCTTTTTTTCGGAACTTTCTAGGCTGAGTAGTGACAATCATCCGTGATCGCCTGATCCGTGATTCACAAACATGCAATTTCAGTAGATCACAATTTTGTAGTGACGATTTCAATCGTTTGTTGCCCCTAACGACTGAAGTCGTCACTACGACCCCGAATCTGTGATCTACTGAAATGGTGACCGGGAGGCGTAAATATTGACCAATTCGGATCATCATTGGGACTTTGGAATTAAAATCGGGGAATGAACATCCCTACCTTACAACAAGCTCAACAGTATCTTGATGAAGCCGAAACGCTGAATCCCGGCCCGTGGGTGGCGCACTCAATCCGGGTGGCGGAGGCCGCGCGGGCGATTGCCGAACACCACCCCGATCTTGATCCCGAAACCGCCTACACCCTCGGGCTTTTGCACGATATTGGCCGTCGCGAAGGCGTGAGAGGCATGATCCACGTCCTCGATGGGTACCGGTTTTTGATCGCACACGGACACGACCGTGCCGCGCGCATCTGCATGACGCATTCCTACTCGGTCAAAGATGCCCATGCGGGGGCGTCCGCTTGGGATGGCACGGAAGACGAATTTCAGTTTGTCGTCGCTTATCTGGCCGGGATCGAGTATGACGAATATGATCGGTTGTATCAGCTTTGTGACTCGCTGGCGTTGCCCCACGGGTTTTGCCTCATCGAAAAACGGTGGGTGGATGTGCTGATGCGTTACCAATCTTTTACCGAATTTACTCTCCCCAAATGGCAGGCCATCGCCGATCTGAAACGGCACTTCGACAAGGTCACCGGGCGAAATATTTATACCCTCCTGCCGGGAATTGCCGAAACGACATTCGGTTTGTAACCCAACGAATGGACGAACCCCAAAAAAAAGAGATGCGTGGGGTTGTACAACCTCACGCATCCTTTTTCTTGGGGGAACTTCAACTGAATTGCCCCAAATAAAAAGCCGAGTTTTTCAAAAACTCGGCTTTGCCATTTATACGGCGACGACGTCTTCAATCTCCGGGAAAAACTGCTTGACCGTGCCGGACACCCAGCCATTCAGTGTGACTGTCGAAAGGTGGCAACCTTCGCAGGCCCCTCCGAGGTGAACTTTGATCTGCTTCTCCTCGACGGCCACCAACTTGACCGACCCTCCATGATAATACTCAATGTAACTGCTCAGATTTTCGATTAACCCGCGGATTTTTTCTTCGCGGGGGGAGAGATGTTTTTCATGGTCTGTCATCGTGTCCTCTAAAATGATGGGTAGTGACGACTTCAGTCGTGCCTAAACGACTGAAGTCGTCACTACGATGGTTTACGCATTGTACTCATCCGAAAAAAGGAATGGGGGGATGCACAGGCCTTTTTTCGGAGGGTGATTCCTACTCATTTTCCTCAAACGACAGGGTGGGGGGTTCGGCGGTCTTTTTGGCTTTTGAGGGGGGGGCAGGTTTTTCGGGTTTTTCGGCTTCCGGGGTCGCGGCGACCGACTCGGAGACGAGACCTTCGACCGGGATCGGTTGGTCGGAGGGGGTGAAGTTCAACTGATCGGCGGCGGAATCGACATCTACATAGACAGTCTTGCCACCGGAAAATTGTCCACTGAGCAGTTGGATAGATAACGGGCTTTCCAGGTATTTTTGTAAGGCCCGTTTGAGGGGACGTGCGCCAAAGGCGGTATCAAACCCTCGGCCCGCGAGCCAATCCCGCGCGGCGGGGCTAAGTTCCACGATCAGGCCGTGCTCGCTCAAGCGTTCCTGCACTTCCTTCATTTGCAAGTCCACGATCCGGTGCATGTCTTCGCGGGCGAGCGGGGAGAAGGTGATGATTTCGTCGATGCGGTTGAGGAATTCGGGCCGGAACGCGCCTTTGAGGGCTTTCTGGATTTTTTCTTCAATTTGACGTTCTTCGTCGGCGTTGCTAGAGGGGGTTAAAAAGCCCAAACTGCCGGATTTGCGGACGTATTCCGTGCCCAGGTTGCTGGTCATGATCAAGACGGTGTTGCGGAAATCGACAAGGCGGCCCTGCCCATCGGTTAACCGTCCGTCGTCCAGGATTTGCAGGAGGGCGTTCCACACTTCGGGGTGGGCTTTTTCGATTTCGTCGAACAGGATGACGCGGTACGGGCGACGGCGCACGGCCTCGGTCAGTTGTCCGCCTTCTTCGTAGCCGATGTACCCTGGCGGGGCACCGAACAGGCGCGAGACGGTATGCTGTTCGTGGTATTCGCTCATGTCTAATCGGACGAGGGCGTCTTCGTCGTCGAACATGAATTCGGCGAGGGCTTTGGCCAGTTCGGTTTTGCCGACACCCGAGGGGCCAATGAAAATGAACGAGCCAATAGGACGCCGGGGGTCTTTCAACCCCGACCGGGCACGGCGGATGGCGTCGGAGATCGCGTGGATGGCCTCATCCTGTCCGATGATGCGCTCATGCAGGCGTTGTTCCATTTGCAGGAGTTTTTCGGCTTCGGTTTCGAGCATTTGGGTCATCGGGATGCCGGTCCACTGGGCAATCACTTCGGCGATGTCGTTGTAATCGACGACCTCGTCCAGTTGGTGTTCGGCTTCCCACTTGTCCCGACGCTCATTGAATTCTTCTTCCAGGCGGAGGCGTTCGGCTTTTTTGACGGCGGCGCGTTCGTAGTCGCGTTCCTGTCCGGCTTGTTCTTCTTCGGCGGCGAGTTTGTCGATGTCCGTCTTCATCGCTTTCAAATCGGGGGGAAGGGAGTAGAGGGCGACGCGGAGTTTGGCGGCGGATTCGTCCATCAGGTCAATGGCTTTGTCGGGCAGGCGGCGGTCGGTGACGTAGCGGGCGGATAAGCGGGCGGCGGCGGCAAGGGCCTCGTCGGAGAAACGGACTTTGTGATGGGCTTCGTAGCGGTCGCGCAGGCCGTACAGCATTTTGATGGTGTCTTCTACGCTGGGTTCTTCGACAAAGACGGGGGCGAAACGGCGTTCGAGGGCGGCGTCTTTTTCGATGTATTTGTGATATTCGTCGAGGGTGGTCGCGCCGACGCATTGCAGTTCCCCGCGGGCGAGGGCGGGTTTGAGCATGTTGGAGGCGTCCATCGCCCCGGATGCGGCCCCGGCTCCGACGACGGTGTGCAGTTCGTCAATGAAGAGGATGACTTCGCCTTCGGCTTTTTGGATTTCTTCGATGGCCGCTTTCAACCGTTCTTCAAATTCCCCGCGAAACCGTGACCCGGCGATCATCGCGCCCAAGTCGAGGGAGATGACACGTTTGCCGCTCAGGATTTCGGGTACGTCGTTGGTGGCGATTTTTTGTGCCAGGCCTTCGACGATGGCGGTTTTGCCGACGCCCGCTTCCCCGATCAGGACGGGGTTGTTTTTCGTGCGGCGGGAGAGCACCTGGATGACGCGGAGGATTTCGGCGTCGCGGCCAATGACCGGGTCGAGTTTCCCCTCGCGGGCGGAGGCGGTGAGGTCCCGCGAGAATTTGGACAGCGTCCGGTAGCGGGATTCGGCCTGGGGATCAGTGACCCGTTGGCCGCTTCGGATTTGTTGGATCGCTTCCTGCACCCGTTCGCGGGTCACGCCTGCGCCTTCCAGCAGACGGGCGGCGGGGGTACTGCGTTCGGTGAGAATGGCGAGGAAGATGTGTTCGGTGGAGATGTATTCGTCTTTGAGGCGGTTGGCTTCTTCGTTGGCGACATCAATGATGTGTTTGACGCGCGGGGTGATGAAGATTTGCCCTGCGCCGCCGCCAAAGATGTTGGCTTTGGGGGTGGTGCGAAGGATGTAATCCAGCCGTTCCATCAAGGCCGGGGTGGAGACGTTGAGTTGTTCTAAAATTTGCGGCACGACCCCCTGAGGTTGTTCGAGCAAGGCCAGCAAAATGTGTTCGGTGTCGATCTGGTTGTGTTTGTAACGTTGGATGATCTCGGCGGCACGTTGGGCGGCTTCTTGCGCCCGTTCGGTAAATCGGTCAAATCGCATCATGGGGTTGGGGTTCCTTTGGGGACGTGTTCCGTATTTTGTATTGCGTATATCGTATATTTTTACGCAATACGGGATACGAAATACGCTTTCAATGGGCAAAATTATATCATCCTGGGAATTAACGGAATGAAGGTAATGCGTTAGAAAACTGTAAACGTCACACTTGAAATTTAAGCAAGCCCTAACATAAGGCAAAATTTGGTAATGCTAAGTCTCGGAAGGATGATAAAATTCGCTTAAGCGAGGTATTTGATGATTCGAATTCTGATTGTTGAAGATGATTGGGCCGCCAGAGAAGGGTTGAAAGAGCGTTTGGCGGATGAACCGGATCTTGAAGTGGTGGGGACTGCCCAAAATGCTCAAGAAGCCCTGGAACAGCTAGCCCTTTGGCAACCGGACGTTGTCATTCTGGATTACAAACTTCAGGGGAAGTTTTCTGGGGTGGAAGTGGCAAAGGAAATTCGCGCGTGCGGTTGGCCGACCCGTGTGCTGGCGCATAGTGCGTATGTGGAGGCCGAGAAGGTGCAAGCCATGCTAGAGGCTGGGGCGGTGGGGTATTATGTGAAAGGCGAGAGTACCTACATCGAAATGGTCACAGCGATCCGAACAGTTGACGAAGGCTTACCCTGGTTCAGCATTTCTTTACGGGAAGATGCCCTCAACCGTCTGCGTGTCATAGAAGAAGAAGAAGAAGAAGAAGAAGAAGAAGGAAAGTTGACATCTCGCCAAACAGAAATCTTGTTGTTAGTGGAAAAGGGTTTGAGTAACAAGGAAATTGCGCTGGCGTTGGGGCGGAAAAAACGGACGATAGATTTTCATCTGGAACGCATTTTTAAGCGTTTGGGCGTACACAACCGTCTGTTGGCCTGCCAGGTAGCGCGGGAAAAGGGTTGGCTGAAAGAGCTACGGTAGAAATACGGTAGGGGGTATGGTAGATATACAGATGGTGGAGAGAGGAAAGTGGGGGTAAAGTAAGGGTGTTGCCCGTTGGGGTAATTATCTTATTTTTTGCCTGGAGAAAACCATGTATAAGGTTCTTCCTAAACTGTTTGGAATACTACTCTTTGTCCTGATTGTGTTAGGTTTCTTTTCACAACCCAGCAAACATGTTTTAGCTACACCATGTAGCGGAACAGGTTGTAATGGCACAGATCCACATGAGACTGGTTGCGACGGTAATGCGTCAACGGTTAGTACTGTTTACCCAGCCAATGCAAAACTTGAACTTCGTAGGTCAGTGAATTGCATTACACTCTGGACTAGAATTACCAATTTAGCCTCTGGAAACCGTTATCCACGTGCAACTCTCAGGAAATATTATGCGACCAAGACATACAGAAATACAACATATACCATTGCTCCGAATGCATTCATTTGGACGAAGCAATACTACAATAATGGAGGCATGCCGATTGACTCTGACTGGTATTCTTGTGGGCTTGTAGCAAGTACATATAGTCCTACAGCAGTCACTGATCCATGTACACCCGTTGAACTCTACCCTTGAGTGAGTTTCAAAGACTAAAGTTGTCTTATCTACCAATACGGAATTTTACTCAAAGATCCTTCGGTCACATCTAAAATTAGGAGACAAACAAATGTTTAATATCCGCACATTCCTATCAAATATTTTCTGGCCTGCTATACTTGTGATATTGGCCGTTATGACGATACTTGGCATTAGTTATTCAATTTCAAGAGCTGCAAGAACAACTAATTCCCCCATTCTTGAGAGCAATGTAATTAATGAGGAGCAAGGCAACACCACATTAGCTCCTTTTGAAAAGACCTCGCAAATGGATTTACCTTCAGCTTACTCTCAATTCCCACTAAGTCAGTCGGTCAATGCGATAGAAGTCGAATTACTTAGCGTTCAAAAAGCAGGTGAATATCTTCAAGCAAACCTCTGTTATCAATTGCCTAGTGAGGCAGACTGGTTACTAGGGGATCGAGCAGAAGATGTGATCTTGAATGATGGCAAGAATTCAATTCCAATGTGGGGATACCGTATGATGGACTTACAAACATCATCAGAGGGTATCCCTACAAAACGGTGTGATGTAATCAATTTTCCAATAACAGAGGATCAAGACTTAAGTCACATGACGATTACTATTTATCGGTTAGTTACATCTATCCCCGAAGTACCGGACTGTTCTCTGGCACAAAAGAAACTGGATTTAGAAGGTATTGTTATCCAATGCAATGATGCAGAAGGTTTTTTTGGTTATGAGGTTATACAAAAGCCGGAATCTTTGACTGATATTCAAACCTCTGATATTGTGCATGAATCCTTTATGGAAATTGTAAATGGCCCATGGAACTTTGAAGTTAATTTGGATAAGTAACGAAATACAATTAAACCTGCTGATAAAGAATAGCCCACCGGGAAAGGTGGGCTATTCTCTTTATTTGGTAAAAAACCTTATTATTCAATTTGAAAGTTAGACAAAAGGACGAGACAATTTATACTCGCCCTTTTGCTTATTAAACCCCTTATTTGCCTTGAAACTGATATCTTTCTTCAATATCGTCCCCACCTCATAGTACAATTCTCCCATGTCCTCTACCCCCGACCTGATTCGCGCCCGTCAGCGCCGCCGCACCCATACCCAAAAGACCGCCCAAAATCGCCTCCTGCGTTTCGGCTGGGCTTTTGCGACTGTCACCGCCGTCACCCTCGCCCTCGGCCTCATCGCCCTCGCCATCACCTACACTTCCCTCACCCGTGATCTTCCCTCGCTTGAAACCATCCCCACCCTCCTGACTCCCCCGAACGGCCAACTCCTTCAACCCACTCGCGTATATGACCGTTTCGGTCAAACCCTGCTCTACACCATCCAAAACCCCGCCGCCCAAAAAGCGAAGTACCTCCCCCTCAACGACCTACCCCAATTCATTCAAAACGCCACCCTTGCTTCTGCATTGAAAATTGACCATTCACCATTCACAATTGACAATTCTCCATTCTCCCAAGCCCTCGTCTCCTCCCTCCTCCTTTTCTCCGAACCCCCCTCCCCTCGCCGCGACTTTCGCCTCTCTCTCCTCGCCGCCCAACTCGAACGCGCCTATGGGGAAGATCAAATCCTCGAATGGTACCTCAACAGCACCGCCTACGGCCACCTTGCCTATGGGATAGACGCCGCCTCCTGGACGTACTTCGGCAAATCCGCCACCGCCCTCACCCTCCCCGAAGTCGTCCTCCTCGCCGCCGTTGCCCAGGCTCCCGACCTCAACCCGTTTGACACCCCCGAACTCGCCCTCGAACGCCGCCAAACTGTCCTCCAAACCCTCCTCGCACAGGGCCTCATTTCTGAAGACGACGCTCAAACCGCCCTCGCCGCCCCCCTCGGCACCCGCCCCGCCCCCGTCGAAGACCCCTCCCGCGACACCGCCTTCCTCGAACTTGTTTTTCAGGAACTTGATCCCAAAATCTCCCGCACCCGGCTCGAACAGGGCGGCTTAACCATCATTACCACCCTCGACGCCGACCTGCAAACCCAAACCGCCTGCGCCCTCACTACCCAACTCGCCCGCCTCGCAAACCAGGAAGCCCCTGCCGATTGCGAAACAGCCCGTCTCCTCCCCACCGTTTCCCTCGACCCCACCCTTGATCTCACTGGCCTCTCCACCCAGGCCGTCATCCTCAACCCCCGCACCGGGCAAATCCTCGCCCTCACCGGCCTTTCCGACGCCGGTTTCCCTGGCCAATTGACTCCCCACGCCCCCGGCACCCTCCTCACCCCCTACGTCTACCTCACCGCCTTCACGCGCGGGTTCAGCCCCGCCTCTCTTGTCTGGGACATTCCCGCCAACATCCCTCTGACATTTGCCCAAAACCCCAACCCCGATGGTCAATTCCACGGCCCGCAACGGATGCGCCTCGCCCTCGCCAACGACTACCTCGTCCCCACCCTCGCCCTTCTCCGCGAACTCGGCCCCGAAAACGTCTGGAAAACCGCCACCCAACTCGGGCTCCCCTCCCTCGCCGTCCCCGCTGGAGAAGCCGCCCTCTCCCTCCCCCTCGAAGGCGGCAGTCTTACCCTCCTCGAAGCCGCCCAGGCCTACGGTGTCTTCAGCAGTCAGGGCCTTCTCTTTGGCTATGCCCAAACCGATGAGACCGGCGCGCCGCTTCTGCCCACTGCCCTCCTCCGCGTAGAAGACCTCACCGGGAAAATCTGGTACGAAACCCCCTCCCCCGAAGCCCGGCCTGTCATCAGCGCCCAACTCGCCTACCTCCTCACCCACATCCTCAGCGACGAAACCGCCCGCTGGCCCAGCCTCGGCCACCCCAACCCCCTCGAAATCGGACGCCCCGCGGGGGTGAAATTGGGGATTACCGGCGATGGACGCGATACCTGGGCGATTGGTTTCACTCCCCAACTTGTCACCGCTGTTTGGGCCGGGGTGGAACCGGACGCGCCCGAAAGGAACGGCGTTGCTCCAACGAATCCCAACCTCACGCCAGGATCGATAAGCAACGCCGTTCCTAAAGAGATCGCCGCCGCACTTTGGCACGGTCTCACCAAATACGCCACCCAAAACCTCCCCGCCGAAACCTGGCCCACCCCACCCGGGATCAGCACCCTCGACGTGTGCGACCCCTCCGGCCAACTCCCCACCCCGGAATGCCCCCTCACCGTCAAAGAAATCTTCACCCCCGGCAGTGAACCCACCCAGGCGGATACGCTCTATCGCCGCATCCAGATCAACCGCGAAACCGGCCTGCTCGCCACCGTCTTCACCCCCCCCGCCCTCATTGAAGAACGCGTCTACCTCATCCCTCCCCCCGAAGCCGCCGAATGGGCGCGACAAGCCGGTCTCCCCACCCCTCCCGAAACCTACGACCTCGTCAGCGCCCCGACGCTTCCCAACCCTGACGCCAAGTTGACCACCCCCGGCATGTTCGCTTCCATCGGTGGACAAGTGACCATCACCGGCAGTGCGACCGGGGCGGATTTCCAATCTTATCAAGTCCAAATCGGGCAAGGGCTGAACCCCCAACAATGGACGCTGATCGGGGACCAGGCCACTACCGCGGTGGATGACGGGAATTTGGCGACCTGGGATACGACCGGGTTAAGCGGCCTGTACGCGATCCGCCTTCTCGTCATTCGTGCGGATCAACGCATAGATACCGCCATCCTGCAAGTGACCGTGGACAACACCCCTCCCACCGCCGAAATCCTCTCCCCCACCGAAGGCCAATCCTTCACGTACCCGCAAACAGACAGCCTCACCTTCCAATTTAACGCCACGGATGATCTCGCCCTCGCCCAAATCGAGCTGTTATTGAACAACCAACTCCTTGGCACATTCGGCCAGCCCCCGTACGTTTACCGCTGGGACACCATCCCCGGTGATTACACCCTCCACCTCCGCGCCACCGACCTTGCGGGGAATGTGACGGAGACCACCATCCATTTCGTGGTCAAACGCTAATTCCCCCAGATTTCGGAAGTTTCCACCGATCTCCTCTTGATCAAAACGCGGGAAAACCAACATTCTCCCCTCTCATCACAGCCTCCCCTAAACTTCCGAAATCTGATCCCCTCATCCGTGAATCAAAAAAGGGCGATGCACATGATGCATCGCTCTTTTTTGATTTCTCTCTATTCAAAACCCTACAACATCGTCTTCCGGCGGAAGACGATCATCCCTACCCCACTGAGCAACACCACTGCCGCCAAGGCCACTTGCGGTACACGCCAGGGCGAGGCCCAAAAGTCAGGTTCAGGGGCGAGCGTGGTCTCCTCGGGTACTGCGGCGGTATCCATCGCCACATCTGGTTCCGCGGGGGCGCTTTGGGCGAGGGGGGCCTCGGTGGGGAGGACGGGCATTTCCACCACTTCCGTTGCCTGCTCGATCTTATAAGTCGGCTCGGGCGTGGGGGTGGGGGTTTCTGCCATCGTAAAGAACATGTCGGGGGTGGGTGTCGTGTCGGAGGGCGGGACCATCTCGGTCAAGCCAGTGGCGCTCTCTTCGGTAGGGGCTTCGGCAACGTTGCGCTGACCATCTCCGAGGTCGCCTTCCGGGTTTCCGGCTGGGGCGGTGTCCATCGTCTCGGCGGAGGATTCTTCGAGCGCAAAACTTTCGGCGGCGACAGGGGCCATCGCAAGATCGGTTGCGGGGGAGGCGGCGGGGCTACGGAAAAACACCTCTCCGCCGATGACCAGGATAAAGAACAGGCTTGCCAGGGTAAACGCCCATTGAAAGGCCGGGTACGCCCGCGGGGGCCGGGTCCGCAGTCCCGCCATTTCCGGTGAAAGGGTGAAATTGCGCGGGACGCGGATCACAGGCGTCTGCTGGAGCAGGAGTTGGGTTTGCCGCAAGTCATTGAGGGCGGCGCGCATTTCGGGGCGGGTTTGCAGTTGGGTTTCCAACCGTTGTCGTTCCCGAGGGTTTAGCGCATTATCCAGGTATGCGGACAAGGCATCCTGTTCTTGAAGGGTTATCTGCTTGGTCATAAGCTCACCTGTTCTTCAAGACGGTAAGCATTGGGCAAAAGTTCCCTGAATCCTTGCAAACAATCGCGTAGTTTTTCGCGCGCCCGGGCCAAACGGCTTTTGATCGTCCCGAGGGGTTTGTGGGTCACGGTCGCGGCTTCTTCGTAGTCCATCCCTTGCACATCCACCAACACGACCACGACGCGAAAGTCCTCGGAGAGACCGTTGAGACAATCCTGGATGGCAAAGTGCAAATCGGCGCGCTCTGCTTGCTCTTCGGGCGTTTCGCCCGGGTCTTTGAGCCAGACGGGGGATTCGATCTCTTCTTCGTCGTCGTTGAGGGGTTCGAGAGGGGTGGTGGGGCGACGTTTGCGGCGGCGAAGTTCGTCGTAGCAGGTGTTGGTGACGATGCGGAGCATCCAGGCTTTGAATGATCCCCCGCGAAAGCTGTTCAAATGTTTGAACGCCGAAATGAACGCATCCTGGGTGGCGTCGGACGCGGAGTCCGGGTCGCCGACGATGCGGTAGGCCACGTTGTAGGCGATTTCCTGGTAGGAAATGACCAAACGATTGAAGGCAGTCAGATCGCCGTGTTGCGCGGCTTTGATCAAAGCAGGTTCGTCCATAAAATGTGTTGATGAGACATCACTACCCAGGGCTGAGCAGTGACTATCAGAAATTGGCTACTTCTTTGCTATAAATACATAAAGCGTACGCCAGGCCAATAAAGCCAGCGCACTGACACCGCCGAGGATGACGACAAATAACGGCGCCACATCACTCGCTAAAAACACGCCTCTCAGCCATCCGACAAATGGCCCGGCCAACACCATCGCCCAAAAGGGACGCCACAACTGACGGGGATCGGTAACTCGCGCGGGATCAAACACCCCGACATGCGCCCCGATCAGCCCCCACCCCACCAACAAGGGCACAAACGTGGTCAACAGACGAAGGCCGCTCGACCCCAACCGATCATGGGAGGCAAACCCAAACAGGGTGACGGCCAACAAGACAAGCACATCTCCAACGACAAGAAGAACGGGCGGTTTTGAGAAGTTCGGCATGGGGCGTATCGTAACGCAAAGTGGAAGGTTACGCAAGTTGGATTGAACGAAAGTCTTGCATCAAGGGTATTTACCTTCAGCGAACTAAAGTCGTCTACCTCCGTGATAGGACTGGCAATCTCCTCCAAAGCCAGTTACAATTTTCCCATTCATGCACCGTCTTGGGCTGTTTTCTGAAAACCGCCTCGGGCGAGGCAACCCGGGCTTTGAAAGTCCCGCGTGGAGTTCCGTATGAAATTCCTTCCTGCTTCCCGTCCTTTTTGGCAAAACCTGCTGGTGATCATCGGCGCTGTGACCGTCCTCGGTCTGCTCGGATATGCCCTGTTCCAGGATGCCGCCGTGTTGTCAAATATCTATTTCCTGGGTGCGTTTGTGTTATGGATCGTAGCCATTGTCCCCGCTTTTACGGAGATGGGCACTAGCCTGAAAATTCGCGCGGAAGCCCGCAAACGAGGAAAAGATGTGAAACTGATGCGTCACGCGGCGGAAAAGAAATATCAGGAAGGCGGGCGCATCACTTTTTTATTTGGTTTGTCGGGGTTTGTTTGTTTTATGCTCGCGTTTGTCAGCCTGGCATTGTAAAAATCTTGGGTAACGGCTCAGACCCTAAGGGCTTGTAAAAGAATAATTTCGTAGATCGCTCCGGCGGGATTGCCAAATCCCGCCGGGGGGAGGCCCGGATTTGGCAATCCGGGGCGAGCGGAAAACGCGGGCTTATACTTTTACAGCCCTTAATTGAAAATCTCGGGACGACAGTGGGGCGTCCCCCTTTTTGTGAGGCAACATGGATTCATCGAATAATCGCTCTGTTATTTTTCTGATCATCGGCGTCGTCTTGATTTGTTGTGTGTGTGTGGTGGCGCTGGGCATTGCCGGGGTGGCGTTTTTCCGCATTAGCGGCAGTACGGTCAACCCTGCGAACCCGGCCATTCCGAATGTGGTCACGGTCGTCGTCACACCGGTGATCGGGGCTTATCCCCCCGCGCAAAACACGTCCACCCCCATCCCCGGTGACATGCCCATGTCCGAGAATCCCCCCACGTCCGAAGCGGAGACCACGCCCGTTGTCCCCCCCACGGAGGGGGAGATTTCCGCGGACGTGCTCGCCCAAATGATGGAGATCGAACAACAAGTCATCGCTCTGCGCGGCCTCGATCCCAACGGCGAATTCGACCGGGCGTTGTTCAGCCCTGATCAACTCCGCGAACGGGTCATCAACGACTTCGTGCAGGATTACACCCCCGAAGATGCCCAACAAGATACCCTCGTCCTCGCCGCGTTTGGCCTGATCGAGCCGGATTTTGACTTTTACACCTTTTACATTGACCTGTTGAGTGAACAGGTGGCGGGTTTTTACGATAACGAAACCAAAGAAATGGTTGTTGTCCAGAGCGAGGCCTTCGCCGGGCCGGAGCGGCTGACCTATGCTCACGAATATACCCACGCCTTGCAAGACCAAACCTACGACATCAAAAATGGGTTAGGCTACGACACCGACCCCTGCGAGGCGGATAGCGAACGGTGCGCCGCCATTCAAGCCCTGCTCGAAGGCGATGCCACCTTGAGCGAACTGCAATGGTTCACCAATCATAGCACCGCGCAAGATCAGCAGGACATCTTCGCTTTCTACGACACCTACGAAAGCCCCATTTACGACTCCGCCCCCGCGTTCATGCAGGAAGATTTTCTCTTCCCCTACAACCAGGGGTACGAATTTGTCAATTTTCTCTTTGAAGAAGGCGGTTTCCCTGCCGTAGACGCCGCGTACCTCGATCCCCCCGTCTCCACCGAACAAATTCTGCACCCCGACACCTACCCGAACGAATTGCCCGTTACCGTCACCCTGCCCGATCTGCTCCCCACGCTCGGCGACGGCTGGACTGTTCTCGATGACAGCGTGATGGGTGAATGGTACACGTACCTGATCCTGGCGCGGGGCCACGACGAAGACACCCGCCTCGGCGATGTAGAGGCGGAACGCGCCGCGACCGGATGGGGTGGCGATGCCTACGCGGTGTACCTCTCCCCCGCAGGGGACGCGACAGCTCTCGTCCTCTCTACCGTATGGGACTCCCTCACCGAAGCCAGTGAATTCGCCGAAGCCTTTCAGGAATATGCCACCGCCCGCTTTGGCACCCCCACCGATGAAATGCTGTGGGAGCAAGATGGCGTGGTCACCTTGTTTGTCCACACTGGGGATCGAACGACGTGGGTCGCCGCCCCCGACCTTGCCACCGCCCAAGCCATATTAGCGGCAGTACAACCGTAATAAAAATTCACGCATCACAGCATGAAAAGTGATGCGTGAAACGTGAACTGTGAGATTGATTGATGCCTCTCGATATTCCCCGCATCCAGGCCATTTGTTTCGACGTTGACGGCACCCTGCGCGACACCGACGACCAATACGTCGCCACCTTCGCGCGGGTGTTTCGCCCCTTTCGTTTTCTACTCCCCCGCCAGGACGCCGATGACTTCGCCCGGAAATTTGTCATGACCGTGGAAGCCCCCGCCAACTGGGCGTTCAGCATTCCCGACCGCTTGCACCTCGACGACGAACTCGCCAAACTCGGCGAATGGGTGGACAAACGCCGAAAAGCGCGCCCACACAATTATTTGCTCATCAACGGCGTGCGCGCCCTACTCGCTGACCTGTCCGCGCGGTATCCGCTTGCGGTCGTCTCCGCGCGCCCACGCCGGGGGACGATGGGATTTCTCGATCATTTTGAATTGACCCCGTACTTTAAATGTTTTGCCACCGGGCAAAGTGCCATCCACACCAAACCTTTTCCTGACCCCATCCTTTGGGCGGCCAAACAAATGGGCGTCAAACCCGAAAACTGCCTGATGGTCGGCGACACGACAGTGGACATCCGCGCGGGGAAGTCGGCGGGCGCGCAAACGGTGGGCGTGTTGTGCGGGTTCGGTCAACGCCCGGAGTTGGCGCGGGCAGGGGCGGATTTGATTTTGGAGGGGACGTGGGAGTTGGGGGGGGTGATGCGTGAGGCGTGATTCGTGATGCGTGAATTATAGGAATTTCAGCGAGTCTCCTACGTGGAGGGTGCCAACCTTTTGTGGGGTAGCGTGGACACCTGCGTTTTCGCTGTGAAATTGCACAACGGCTTTTAGTACGGCGGGGATTTGGCGAACCGTTTCAGGGTCGAGGTTGATCATCATGCACCGCTCAATTGGGCGGACGATGTGAATTTGGGCGGAATCGGGGCGGTCGCCGAAAACGAGCGTTTTTCCTACCCAATCATCTTCGGGGAAGCCTTCCATCTCTCCAGTGTCAATCAAAATATTCGGGCGAAAGCGGTCCGCGGTGAGCGGAAAGCCTACGTGCACGCTCAATGTGCGGAGGGCGGAGGTGGTCATGAGCGAAAGGGTGAGGCTGTCGTGTGTGCCTTTGCCGAGGTGGAGCAGGTGAACGGGTTCGCCCGCGCGCTGTTCGAGGTCCGCGCGGAGGGCTTCACTTTCGAGTGGGACGATGTCCCCGTCCGGGGTACGGATGGAGACGGGGGAGGTGCGCGGTTCGGCGGGGTGGTCGAACTCGGCCTGGAATTTCAGCATGTCCGGCACTTCGCGCCCGGTCAGCCAGGGGAAACGGGAGCGGTTGCGGAGGCGGAGGAAGGCAAAACGGCGATCCCCTTCGAGGCCGGTGTAAATGATGTTGGCAGAGGGGAGGCTTTCACCCCGCATGGATTTGACGGGGTAACGGTAGAGGGCGGAGACGTGGGGAGTCATTTTATTCCTTGTACTACAAATTTTTGCTGATTATACTGTGCCTGTGGTTCGTAGTGAGGCACGGAGGCTTTGCGGAGTGCCGTGCCCGAAACGCCACTGGCGTGGCTCACTACAAACGATAATTAATCGGAGGATAGTCCAATGTATGAATATCGCAAAATGACTCCCGAAGAACGTCAAATTGTGCTGGATGAGCGGCGAGCACGAGGATTTCCTTATCACGCCACCCCGCATTTCAAGGGAATTGAAGGAAAATATTTGATTACCGCGGCATGTTTTGAACACAAGCCCATTTTTGACTCCCCCGATTTGCTTTCTTTGTTAAAGGATGAATTACTGTCTCGCTTATCTGAATGCGTACAATGTGAGGCGTGGGTTTTCTTGCCCAATCACTATCATATATCTTTGGAGGCGCCTGATTTGGCGATTATCAGTGATGTTTTACGGAAAGGGCATAGCAAAATTGCGACGAAGGTAAATGGGCTACACAGTCAAAGAGGGAGAAAGGTGTGGTATCGCTATACAGATCGGATGATTCGGAATGAAGCACATTACTGGGCGACGATCAACTATATCCACTATAACCCTGTCAAACATGGCTATGTAGATAAGATGTCCGATTGGCCCTGGTCTAGTGTGCATGAATATTATGAAACGATGGGCGAGAGAAAGTTAAGGGAGTTGTGGGGAAACTATCCTGTCAAAGACTATGGAAAAGGTTGGGATTGGTAGTTGTTTTCGTTCGTCGTGAGGCACGGAGGCTTTGCGGAGTGCCGTGCCCGAAACGCCACTAGCGTGGCACACTACCAACGGGGAACGTCATTGGCGCAGTTCCGTGTATCATCTTGGTTTGCTGGTCGTGAGGCACGGAGGCTTTGCGGAGTGCCGTGCCTGAAACGCCACTAGCGTGGCTCACTACCAACGGGGAACGCCACTGACGTGGCTCACTACCAACGGGCTACGAACGAACTTTAAACGCCTCGCGGGGAATTTCTACGGGCCACTCCCAGCCTAATACCAACCCTGCCACCAACCTGCCTAACGCGTCCGACGACTTCGCCCCTTCGCCGTTGCCACCCGTCGCGACGAAGACGCGGTCGGAAATCTGATCGACAATCGGTCTGCCGCTGGGGGTACGGGAGAGGATACAGCGTTTGGTGTGGAAGGCGTGGAATTGGATGCCGGGGAGGATGGTTTGTAGGGCACGTTCAAAGGCGGGTTTATGGGTGTCGCTATCGCCGGTGCGGAACCAGGTTTGGACTTCTGCGAGGGTTTGGGGGAACTGGTCGGATTTTGTGTTGGCGCCCATTTTGATGTAATACCGTCCGTCGGGGTAGCGGACGGGTGGGGTCAGGTAAATGTCGTCAATTTCGGGGTCGTCCACGAAGTAGATGAGGGTGGGGAGGTTCGCATGGGCGTGGGCGGTGGGTTCGTCCACTTCGCCGAGGATGATGGTTTCGGTTTCGGCGTAGATGCCGACGGGGGGCAGGAGGTTGAAAAGATGGCTGAACGCGCCCGCGGCGATGATCACGTTTTGGGCGTGAATCTGCTCCCCGGATTGGGTGGTGACGAGGATGCCGTCCGCGCGGGGTTCGACGTCCCGCGCGATGTCGCGGAGACGCGCGGTGCCCTGTTTTTCAGCGACGGCGAGTTGGGCGCGGAGCATGGCGCGGGGGTTGATCATCCCCGCGGGGGCCGGTTCGTAGAGCACCCAGTAGTCCGAGGGGAAATGATAGGCGGGGAACAATGTTTGCCACGTGGTGTCCCCTTCGGGATAAAAATTAAACTCCAGGTGCATGTCCCGTGCCCAGGTCAAATCCGCTTTCATGTGGCTGGTCATCCGGTCAGAATCGACGACTAACATGCCGACGGGGTGGTAGAAGGGGAGGCCGGAGGCGATTTCGAGGGGGCGGTATTGGGAGATGGCGAGGCGGGCGAGGGCGGACCAGACAGGGTCACGGCTGATCTGGCGGGTGAGGCGGCCTTCATCGTAGTGGCTGGCGAAGACGCCGGGGTGGGTGGTTTGATCAGCGGGTTCGTCCGGGCCGAGGAGGGCGACGGATTGGCTCTGCTGGCTGAGGTAGCGGGCGGCGGCACTGCCCATGAGGCCTGCGCCGATGACGAGGTGTTCAAAGGTTTGCATGGATTTACTCCAGGGTGGCATTGACTAAGTGTCCCCATTCTTCGAGGGTGAGGGTTTCGGCGCGGCGCATGGGGTCGAGGTGGGCGGTTTGGAGGAGGGTGTCTACTTTTTCTTTGGGCCACCCCAGGCCGCCGAGGAAGGCGTTGCGGATGGTTTTGCGTTTTTGGCCGTATCCGGCTTTGGCGAGGCGGAAGAAGGTGTTGAGGTGGGGGGCGGGGATGCGGGGTTCGGGGTAGAGGTCCACGCGGACGATGGCGGAGTCTACTTGCGGGGCGGGGTAAAACGCGCTGGCGGGGATGTGGGCGACGATGGTGGGCTGACCATAGACCTGGACGCTGAGGGCAAGGAGGCTCATTTGCGGGTCGGCTTTGTGCGGGCGGTCGGCGGTGGCGCAGATACGTTCGGCGACTTCGCGCTGGATGGTGAGGACGATCCGGGTGGGCGGGTGGCCGCTTTCGAGCAGGTGGCGGATGACGGCGGAGGTGATGTAGTAGGGGATGTTGGCGATGACGAGGTAGGGGGGGAGAATAGTGAATTGTGAATTGTCAATTGTCAATTGGGAATTAGGAATTGGGGATTGGGAAGGGGTGGTTGGTTGATTGGTTAGTTGGTTAGTTGGTTGGTGGGTTTGCTGATTTGAGATTTGCTGGTTTGCTGAAGTGAGAAGGGTTTTTGGGTCGAGTTGGAGGATATCACCGTGGATGATTTGGACGTTGGGGTAGGGGGTGAGGACTTCGCGGAGGAGGGGGATGAGGTGTTGGTCGAGTTCGACGGCGAGGACGCGGGCGGCGCGGGCGGCGAGGTGGCGGGTGAGGGACCCCAGGCCGGGACCGATTTCCAGGATGGTGTCGGTGGGGGTGACTTGTCCGGCATCCACGATCCGTTCGAGGAGGGCGGGATCGGTGAGGAAGTTTTGGCCGAGGCTCTTTTTCGGGGTCAGGCCGTGGGCGCGGAGGAGGGCGGGGACGTTGAGGGGGGGGAGGAGGGGTGAATTCACAGGGGCATTTTACCTTGAATGCCCGGAAACGGTTTGGGGAGGTACTGGAGATTGAGGGTTCCCTGTCCTTTGGTTCAGTTGTTGTGTGCAGGCATAACTTTTTGGGTATTTAGACAACTGAAAGGGTGTAAGCAAAAAGTAGCCGCTACGAAATCAATCAACAAAAACTTTCTTCAATCTTAGGAGACTTCAATATGTACCGCACAATGTTAATTTCAATCACCGCCCTTATTGTGATGATGCTTGGCGCAACCGGCATGAGTGCCGCTTCTCAAACTGCTTTGCCGGGGGATTCACTCTACGATGTGAAAACCAGCCTGGAAGATATGCAATTATCTGCAACTGGGGATGTCGCCGCCAAAGCGCGCTTAAATATGGAATTTGCTCAAAACCGCTTGAGTGAAATTCAAACTCTCGTAGAAACGCAACGCTATGACGAAATTGCTGATGCAACCGCGAATTTGGATGATCATCTTTCGCAGGCGGCCCAGCAGGTTGCAGAAGTGAGCCAGACCGATCCTACGACGGCAACAACGTTGAGCGAGGAACTCGCCGTGGTAATCGCCCAACATGCGAAGATTATCGGTAAATTGGCGAAGACGGTTCCTGCCGCTGTGATGACGGCTATTCAAAGTGCTTCAACGGATAGCAATGCAAATGACAACATCATCGGAAATGACAATGGCCTTGGGAATGACAATGGCAATGACAACGGTAACGATAATGGGAATGACAATGGCAACGAGAATGAGAATGATAACGATGGGAATGACAATGGCAACGAGAATGAGAATGATAACGATGATAATGGCAATGACAACGGAAATGAGAATGACGACAACGGTAACGACAACGGCGATGATAACGGCAATGATAATGATGACGAGAATGGGAATGATAACGATGATGACAACGGAAATGATAATGACGATGATAATGGGAACGATAACGACGACGATAATGGGAATGACAATGGCAACGATAATGGCAATGAGAACGAAAACGACAATAATAACGACAACTAATCGCTGAACGAAATACTCAAGACGGGCAGGTCAACCCTGCCCGTTCTCTGTTGGAGCATTCGAATGACACACCAAATGACAGAAATGAATAAACGCCACGGTCTTATGATGCAATGGGGGGGAGCTTTACATCTTCCAATCGCGCGTTTTCGAAATTGGTTTATCCGTGTAGAAACCTGGAAAACGCTTGGGACTGGGATCACGCTGTTTGCCCTCTTTCTCGCTTTCTTCCTGATCGTGCAATTTTCCACTCCACATTTGGTGGGAAACGACGGGTACTATCACATCAAACTGGCCTACATTATGCGAACGGAAGGCTTGAAACCGGCCTTTCCCTGGTTGCCCCTGACGATTTTGAATGCGGAAAGTTTTGTCGATCATCATTTCCTGTTTCATGTGTTGTTGATTCCCTTCACGTATGGGGATTTGATCACGGGGGGAAAACTGGCGAGCGCGATTTTCCCGGCGGTTACGTTTTTGGCGATTTGGTGGCTCTTGCGCGGTCAGCGGGTTCCATTGGCGGCTGTATGGGCGATTGGTTTGTTGGCAATTTCAGAAGCGTTCATCTACCGCATGAATCAGCCGCGTGCCCAGTCGTTATCTCTAGTCGTATTGGTGCTGGCCTTGCACTTTTTGCTCACGAATAAACACCGGTGGATGATGCCGCTGGCGTTTGTGTATGTGTGGCTATACAATGCTTTTCCGCTCATCATGGTCGTCGCAGGGTTGTACACAGTGTCTGAGTTCCTACTGTATCGCCGCATTGCCTGGAAGCCATTGGTGTACACTGGGCTGGGATTGGTCTTGGGGGTGGTGATCAACCCTTATTTCCCCGATAATTTAATCTTCATCTACCATCATTTGGCTCCGAAGTTGTTAAATCCCACAGAAGCCACGCGGGTGGGCAGTGAATGGTATCCCTATACCACCGAACAGTTGATGGAAAATTCTGGACTGGCGCTGTTAGCCCTGGCAGGCGGGGTTGTCGGCTTGGGGTTGAGTGGCCGGAAAATGGATAGCCAAACTGGGACCAGTCTGTTGATGGCGCTTTTTACTACTTTTTTGGTGTTTCAATCTCGTCGGTTCGTCGAATATTTCCCGGCTTTTGCGTTAATCTTTGCGGCGATTTCGCTCGCCCCCACGCTCAAAATTTGGTGGGATGGTCTGCGCGGCTCGCAAGAAACCATTCTGCCCGATGATGCGGTGGTTTCGCCGGTGATTCATGGCATATTGGTGGGGGTCATCGGATTATTTTTGGTTTTTACGGTGTACACCAATCTGCAGGCGGCGAAAAACACCCTGGCAGATACGAGATCATCTGAACGCTTTGAACAAGCCTCTGCATGGCTGATGGAAAATACCCCCGCTGGCGAACGAATTTTCCACACCGATTGGGATGACTTCACGTGGCTGTTTTTCCACAACTCGCATAATATCTATCTGACGGGGCTTGATCCGACCTATATGCAAATTTATGATGCGGAACTTTACGATCTTTGGGTCAACGTGACCCGCGGGGAGGTGGATGCCCCTTCACAAGTAATTGTTGAGCGGTTTGAAACCCATTTTGTCATCACCGATTTGGCGCACGATGAATTTCTCGATCAGGCCGCGCAAGACCCGAACATGGTGGAAGTTTATCGTGATGACTATTCTGTCATTTTCCAAATAACCCCTATTGACGTAAATTCGTAATCTTTCAGTCAATAGTCAATAGAAGAAAGTTCCGAAAAAAGGATGGGTGGGAGATGGTCATCCCCCACCCATCCTTTTTTCGGAATTCTCCAAATATATCTGAACGATTACGTTCCAATAAGCGGAACTTACGCCTTTATTTAGAGGACAAAAACTTTGTATCGATATTTTATCTATCTCATCTGCGGTTTGATTGTTTTGTTGCTTGGGGCGACAACGGTGAGCATCTTACAAGAGCGAGCGGTGCGTAACCCCGCTTTTGCCACCCCAACGTCCGAACTTAAAACGGGACCCTCAGGGGTAGCCGAAGCCAATCAGGCACCCACCCTCTCGCCCCCCACGCCAGAGCCAGAACCCAGCCCGACGGTGACGATAACCGCCACCCCTCCTTCTGCGCGGCAGGCCTCTGCAAGCGGACTTACCATCTATATGCCCATCATCTATCATTTCATAGCCCCATAGATTCGGTCGTTTTCCACAGAGCCATCCTCAATTACCTTGCGCTTCCCCCTGTTTAACCTGTGCGTAATCACAAAAACAACTGCCCCCCAAATCCTTGGGGGGCAGTTGTTTTTGATGGCTCGAAAATGTCCAGGCAGGCTTCCCGACGGCACCCAGAGGGTACTCCTTAGTGCTGCTTCCTCTCGGACCTGACACGGTTCAAAGATCTCTGCCGCGCCGGACCCGCCTGGACGGTCGCAGAGGATACCGCAAGATAGGGGAGATGTCAATTGAAATAAAAAACCGGGTTTCGCGAACGAAACCCGGTTTTTGTATTATTTTTGCTTTCGGCTATCCCAGTACACGCCGCCAATCACAATGATGACCAAGATGATCGCGAGCAGGATCAGGGTAAGATTATTGGCTTCCGGCATTATTTGAGCGAAAACAGGTAAGCGACCAAATCAGAAAGCTGTTCTTCAGATAGGGTTTGCCCAAAGGTCAAGGGCATGACAGAGGGGGAGGCACAAGGGCCGGGAGGACAATCTGTCACGACAAACGCATTGGGATCGATGATCGCAGTATGGATATAGTCTTCGGCAGTTTGCCCATCCACACGGGTTTCGGCGACCGTTCCGATCTGGGTCAGTGCTGGCCCTACTAGGCCGGTGCTAACCCCTTCAATGGTATGGCAGGCGATACAGCCCGATTTCAGAAAGACAGACTTTCCACGAATGACAGGGTCGGCCAAAAGAAGCCCAGGGATGTCGATCACATCAGGTTGTCCAACTTCTCCAATGGCGGCGGGTCCCCAATTCATAATATAGGCGGCGATTGAACGGATCTGGTCAGGGCGCAACGGACCACCAAAATCGGTGGACCAGGCTGGCATTTTCCAGGCTGAGTCAGGTTTTCCAGGCCACTGATCGGGGCGTGTGGAAACCGGACGCCCGCTGGCCGCGGTCGCGACGATATATTCCTCCATCGTTCCGGGCCATCCGACTTCAGCAAGCCGTTCTGTGAAGAACGCGGCATCATTGAATGGCGGGCCAAAAACGCCTTCGCCTCTTAGCCCGTGGCATTCTGCACAGTTATCGGTATACAGTTTTGCCCCAAATTCAACGGATTCAGCTTTCTGATGAATCTCCGATTCCGCCAATTTATCCGTTTCTCGAAATCCAACGACTAATAACACGATCGAGGAAACGAGAATCGCAATGGCGCCTAAGGTAATTTCTACTTGAATGCGACTATTATTCATAATAGCTTAGCTCCTCTTATTACTCATCTCGCGGGCGATCTTGATGCAAGAAATATTCATGCTCATAGAATTTAGGTTCAAGCGTATCGGGATCGATCCACTCAATGCGCAGGACAACTCGTTTGACATCATCTTGCCATTCACTAATGTACATCAAACCGACCGAGTCCTGGAATTTACCCAATTCTTCCCACCCCGCAATTTTCTCGGAGAAGAGGGCAAAGAATTCACCCAAGTCTTTGGGCATGGTTTCGAGATCAACTTCACCTGTGTAATAGGTGCCCGGAACTAATTCTTCATACGGAATGGAACGGAGTCTGCCGACACCTTCTTCGGGCGCCAGGTCTTGGAGGACACGAACAGCCGGGATGGGTTCAATCCCAAATACAGGCAAGCCCATATAGCTGGTGACGAGCAAGAAGACGACCCAGAAAAGACCCCAGGCAATCCCGATTGGGCGATTCTTGGCAAGTCGTTTGGGATTACGATCAATGTACGGAACAGCCATCATCGTAACCACCATGATGGTCGGAATGATGACACCCATCCAGGTCGGGTCGCCCAATTTGAGCATGCCTTGAATCCACCAGAAATACCAGGGGGCTTTGGTGTCCAACGGCGTCTGGAGCGGGTTGGCGTGATGTTCAAGCGGGGCGCCTGCGTAGAAGAAGACCATGTATAACAGCATTAATCCGGTTACAAAACACGCCAGGAAAATTTCATGCGAAAGCAAGTCCGGGATCAGGTCGATCCGTTGTTTACCTTCTTTGATTTTCTCTGCGGGCATATCACCTTCTTCAAATCGTGCAGGAAGCGAAATGCCATGCTCGCGCGCTACTTTGTAATAGTGAATGCTTAATACAAGGATACCGATCAGTGGAAGCAAGACCACATGCATTAAGTAAAACCGCAACAACCCACCTGCCCCAATATCAGGGGCACCGCGCAGAATGAGGTTGGAGGCCTCCCCGATGAAGGCGGGCGGCGCTTTGTCGGCCATACTCGTCCCAATGGTAACCGCCCAATAGGCCAGTTGGTCCCACGGCAGGAGGTATCCACTGAAGCTCAAGAAAATGGTGAGGATGAGCAAAATGACCCCTGTCAACCAGGTAAAACTACGCTCTCCTTTATACGACCCTGTAAAATAAGTTCTGAATAGATGGAGCCAGACAAACGCGACCATCAACTCTGCGCCTAAACGATGCATGTCGCGCAGAAACTCGCCGAACATCACATTGCTTTCGATAGTCAGGATCGATTCATAAGCACCCGCTGGCGATGGCACATAATACACCATCAAGATCAAGCCGGTGATGATTTCCACCAGGAAGAAAAACGTCGATAAATACCCCAAGCGAAAGGTATGCGTGAAGAGCGTACTCGCCTGATAATAAAATTTGGGGCGAATATGTGCCAGGAAACTGGTCACATGAACTTTATAGCGCGGGTTCGGGCGTTCCGTGGGGGCATCGCCGCGGAACAGGGCGCGCAATTCTTTCATGCTCAAGCCAGCGGTAAGGATGCGAACACGATTGTCCACCGCTTCCGTGACTTTGGCACGACGTTCTTCACGACTCAAGGCCATAAAGCTACGAAAACCATCAAGATTTTGCATAATATCGTCTCCTGAGTGGGGCTAGGCGTTTTTCTCGCCAAGGATCTTTTTGCCGGTGTCTACAATATAATACACATCGGGATCATCTGAGACCGGAAGCGCTTCATTGGGGTTGTTGATTTCCGCCACAATTTCGTCCGTTCCACGTTTGAGGGCTTGCATCTTGAAAATATCCAGTGAACGCGTGGCTGGCCCCAGAATATATTTGCCACTATATTCGTATTGAGAACCATGACATGGACAAAGGAACTTGAAATCAATTTCCTGCCAGTTATACAAACAACCCAGGTGGACACACACTTTGTAAAGCGCGCGTACGCCTTCTTCTGTCCGAGTCAACCAAAATTTTCCACGGGTGTTAGAAAACGGCGATTGATTGACGGCGGGCAAGGTAGAAACATCGCCCAATTCAAACACGCCACCGAACTCACCTGCTTTAAAACGTGGGTAAGCGAATAAAATCGTTACACCTCCGACCGGAAGCAGGAAAAAGCCCAGCGAGGCCAGCCAGGCCAGATTCAGAAATTCTCGACGGGTAACAGGGATTTTTTCTTCTTGCGCGGCAGGAGCGGCATCTTGTTTTGCCATAGCTGCTCTCCTTTATAAAAATAGATAGATACCAGGTTGGATTAATCGAAAGTGAATTATAGCACAAACATAAAGGTGTGCAATGATATATGAAATTAAAATGATGGGGGTCAACCTCCCGCTGTGGCTGTAAACATAGCTCGGAGGATTAAACCCACAGTTATCAAGGTAGTTGTGCCATACATCAGGATTTCCGGACGATCCTGCTTTCCTTGCGTATACATAAATACCATCGGCAAGGCCATAGGTGTCACAATCCCGTACAAATAATGCGCCCAACGTGCAGGACGCAGGCCCACCACCCACATATACCCCCCCAAGCCTGTTTGCGACAAAAGCAGAATTTCACCAATCACCAACGCCCCCCAGAAAGCTGGGTCCAACCCCTGTTTGCGAAAAAACCTCCAATATCCCCAAATGCTTAACAAAATAAAATAGTTCAATGCGGCAGATGCCAGGCGGTTATGAATTTCAATAACAGACATAATACCTCTCAAAAACTCAGAAATGGTGGCATTACAAAAAAAACTCCCGGAGGGAAGCTCCGGGAGGTCTGGCGGAGAGGGTGGGATTCGAACCCACGGAGCATTGCTGCTCACGCGCTTTCCAGGCGCGCGCGTTAGGCCAGACTACGCTACCTCTCCAAATAAAGCCAGCTTCCTTGCTGGCGGGCGGCATTATACCATGTGCAAAAAAATCGGCAACTAGAAATTCGAGACCTCTTTGGCGCGCCAACCCCCTTTTTTCCATTTCCCATCCCCAAGTCTGATCTATTCAGAACCCTCTACTCTCAAGTATAATTGTGAAAAATACACAAAGTTCCGGGTCACTTGACCTGTACCCTCTCAACCCTTAAGGCGAACCCTATGTCCTACACCTATGAATATCCGCGCCCATCTGTTACCACAGATATTGTCATTTTTACCCTGCGCGAAAGCCAGGTCCACGTCCTGCTCATTCAACGCCGGGACCCTCCCTTTGCCGGAATGTGGGCTTTGCCTGGCGGATTTGTCAACATGGACGAAAACCTCGAAGATGCCGCCCAGCGCGAACTAGAAGAAGAAACCGGCCTGAAAGAAGGCTACCTCGAACAACTTTATACCTACGGCCATCCGGACCGCGACCCGCGCGGGCGCGTGATCACGATCGCCTACTTCGCCCTCATCGCGGCGGACGCGGCCTTCCACGCCGAAGGGGGCAGTGATGCCACCCGCGCGGCCTGGCACCCCGTCGAACATCTTCCCGATTTAGCCTTTGATCATGCGGAGATTATCACCTACGCCGCCCGCCGCCTGCGCTACAAACTAGAGTACACCGCCGTTGGTTTTGAACTCCTCCCCGAAGAATTCACGTTAACGGAACTCCAAACCACCTATGAAATCATCTTGGGCGAAAAACTCGACAAACGTAACTTCCGCCGCCGCATCCTCGAAGCGGGGATTATTGAGCCGACGACCCACATGCGAACCGGCGAAGGACGCCCCGCCCGCTTGTACCGCTACCGCCCGGACGCCGTTGCGGAAGTCAAGGCCAGAAGATTGTTTCCTTAATTTGAAGGTATAATCTCCTCGTTCGTCACTCCGAACGGAGATGCCTCCGTGAGGAGCCTCATTCCGTCGTAAAAAGGCGTGTTTTTCCTGCTTACGATCTTTGGGAGTGATTGTGCCCCGGTGGGTGCCCTGGTCTTCAAAACCTGTGGCGGGTCGCGTTGCGGGCCGCGGTGGGTTCGACTCCCATTCACTCCCGCCTCCAAGTGTCATTGGGGCATGATGTAAGGTGCAATTTCCCAATTATGTCATGCCCCAATGACCTCTATCAATACCTTTCGATACCCCTTATGTTCTCCCCTTCTATTGATAATAATACATATGCAACCCTCGTTTCCCGGGTCATGACGATTGATGACGTCACCTGGGGCGACCCCAAAATCAACTTTTGGGACAATCCCGATCTTGGCTATATCGTCCGGTTTCGGGGAAAACTCTTGTTAGATCGGGCCAATGCCCAAAACGACCTGGCGCAGTCTTTCCAAGCGCAGAATATTTCTCCGGTTTTCCATACCGACAATGATCTTGACGCGGTCTACCTCATCGCCGATCCTCTGACCTCTCTGGTGGCACAAATTCTGGAGATTCAGGAAACCCAATGGGCGGAAAAAGAAGCCCCGCACATTGTCCGTTATTTAGGACGCTTACGCATGGACTCCATCGAGGCCTACGACAAAATCGCGGAAGTCATGGACCCGCGCGAGGTCACCCCCCTCTTTCGGACGGAACAGGGAAAACACGCCATCATTCTGCTCAAAGGCGTGAATCGTCCAACCCCCTCGAATCCCTGGATCAATCTGATCATGTTTATTCTGACGGTATTTTGTGTTGCCCTGCAAGGGGCTTTGCAGGTTTACGACGGCCCTGCGGATACCCTTTGGGGGACGTATATGGGGGCCATTTCAAGAATTTCTTCCGGGTTGCCCTTTGCCATTAGTTTGTTGGCCATCTTGCTCGCCCATGAATTTGGGCATTATATTGCCGGGCGGATCCATAAAACGCCAGTGACGCTCCCTTACTTTATTCCCCTTCCTCCTATCCCAGGGTTGCTTTCTTTTGGTACGATGGGCGCGTTTATTCAATTAAAAGCCGCCCCCAAAAATAGACGCTATTTATTAGACATCGGCGTGGCGGGGCCGCTTGCAGGATTGGCTGTGGCGATCCCGATTTTATTGTATGGCCTTTCCCTGTCGCATGTGGAAGCCTTGCCCCGTATTTTAGAAAGTGGACAGGGTTTACAAATGGAAGGAAATTCCATTCTCTATCTCCTCTCGAAATATGCCATCTTTAAAGAATGGTTGCCGACTCCCAGTTCTTACGGCGAGGTATCCCCCTTTGTGTACTGGCTCAAATTCTTTTTTACAGGGCGTCCATTTCCCTTCGGTGGGCGGGACGTCATGATTCATCCGGTCGCGTTGGCAGGGTGGGCTGGCCTGCTCGTGACCGCGCTCAACTTGATTCCCGCCGGGCAACTGGACGGGGGACATCTTAGTTATGTCCTGCTCGAACGGAAAGCCCGTCACCTTCTTCCATATATATTGGTCGGGTTATTCATTTTGGGATTCTTCTGGCAAGGTTGGTGGCTGTGGCTTTTTCTGATCTCCCTTTTGGGTCGCACTTATGCCGAACCCCTCGATCAAATTACCCCCCTTGATCCCATTCGCAAAACCATTGCCATTCTCGGCTTGATCATCTTTCTCCTGACCTTTACCCCGATCCCCTTGCAAGCCTTCTTTGGCCCCCTTGTGTAACTTGTCTTGATCTGATGCCTGTGTTAAACTGAAACGCAACTGCTCAGTCTGGAGTAGAAAGTCCCGAAAAGAGGGATAAGTGGGGGAAGACCGTCCCCCACTTATCCCTCTTTTCGGGGATTCTCCGCATTACTCCTGAGTAGGTACACTGAAACGAAAGAGGAACCCATGACGAATCAGCAGGACACCATGTTTCAGGAAGCTGTCAAAGCCGCTCGCGAGGGGGACAAAACTCGGGCGCGCGACCTGCTCACGCGCTTACTTCGCAACACCAAAAACAATCCTGAGTACTGGCTTTGGATGAGCGGTGTCGTAGAAACCCGTCAGGAACAACTCTTCTGCCTGCAAAACCTGCTTCAGCTCGATCCGCAAAATGAACTTGCCCGCCGCGGGATGATCATGTTGGGTGAAGTGCCCCCCGACAACATCACCCCCGTGCCCCCTCATCGCCCCCAAAAATGGGAGATAGACAAACTCGATCAGGATGTTCCCACCGGCCTCCGCGCGGTGCTTGCCAACCCCATCCTGCGCGTCATTGTGTACAGTGTCATGGCGATCTTTGTCGTCGGGATGATTACCGCAGGCGTTTACGGGGCTTTGTATTTCAGGAATAATCGGCCCGCAGAACCTACCCCGGATACCCTCGCCACGTCCGAACTCATTGCCAACGTCACCCTCACGCCTTCGCCAACCATTACATTTACGCCAACCGCACGCTTCCCCTCGCCCACCCCAACGCCCGGGACTCCTACCCCCCTCGCTTTTTACCTGTCTGCGACTTACACGCCCACCCCGCTTTATTTCAACACCCCTCACAACGAAACCGAATCCTACAATTTGGGGATTCGTGCCATGCAACGGGGCGATTGGTCATCGGCCTTGAACTTCCTAAACCAGGTAATTGTCATCTCTCCCAATGCCGCGGATGTTCATTATTATCTTGGCGAAGTGCATCTCAATATGGGAAATCTTCAAGATGCCGTGGATGCGTTTAACGAAGCCGTTGATATCAATGATAGTTTCGCTCCCGGCTATCTGGGACGCGCCCGCGCTCAACTTGCCCAAAACCCTAACACGGATGTCCTCGAGGACCTGAATAAAGCGATTGAATTGGATCCCAATTTCCGCGAAGCCTACCTGGATCGCGCCGCCTACTGGCTTCGGGAGGAAGAATACGACCTCGCCCTTCAAGACCTGGAAACTGTCAAAACCCAACTCCCTGATTCAGCTTTACTCCCCTTATATGCCGCGCAGGCCTATTATCAATTAGGACAGTTGGAAGAAGCTCTGCCCAACGCGGTCCTAGCCCAAGAGCTTGATTTCACCTCGCTTCCCGCATATGCCATACTCGGCCAAATTTATTTCGCCCTGGGCCAATTTGAAGAGGCCATTCCTCCCCTCGAAACCTACCTGCGTTACGTCCCCGATGACATCCTGGCCCTGCGCGCCCTCGCCCAGGCCTACCAGGAAATTGGGCGTGCAGAAATCGCCATCGAACTCCTCAACCGCGCCATTGAACTAGAAGCGGGCGTCTGGGAATTGCACTACGCGCGTGGGCTTTTACTGCTCGAAACCGGTGACCCGGATGCCGCCCTCAATGACCTGGTCAGAGCCAATGCTCTGCATCCTGACAATTTCGAGATTAATATCACCCTCGGACATATTTTTATGCGCCAGGAAAATTATGGGCCAGCCTACTTGCGTTTCGATGGTGCTGAATCCCTGGCCGACACGGATGAGCAACTGGCGATGGTCTATTATTACCGGGCTTTGGCTCTGGAAGCCATTGGCGATCCATCCTCCCTCCTCGCCGCCGAAAACGACTGGAATGCCCTGCTCGCCTTACCGGAAGATACCGCCCCGGATGAATGGATGGTCACGGCCCAGGATCATTTGTTGATTTTGAATCCGCCTACTCCCACCCCCAGCGCGACCCCCACGATTACTTTAACTCCCACACGGACGCTCACCCCCACGCGTACGCCCACGGTTACGCGGACCCCGACCATTACCCGCACACCCACATCCACCCCCACCCTCACAGCGACCATTACGCCAACTCCGTAATATTTTGTGAAGCCGCCTCTCAAATCCCCTCAGATCGTTTTCAAAACCCTGGTAGCGCTTGCCGCCCTTCTTCTCCCCATCCTCAGCGCCCTTCGGAATCCTCCCACCACTGAGACCATCCTGGCTGGCATCATTAGCGCGCTCTTTATCAGTTTTCTCGTCAACTTCCCTTTTTTCTTATTAGGTCAAGAAATCACGCTCGTTCAGGTCACCGCGTTGGGGACCGGGCTGATTTATGGGAACAGCACCGCCGTCTGGGGCATGACGGTGGGCTTTATCCTGGGCGGTTTGTTGCCCCGTTTCCTCCGCTCAAATTCTGCGCGCACCCTCCCCATCCCCCAAAAAAACCTGACTTGGTTCGAGGCCATCTACCAACTAGGCCTGCAAACGATCCCGCTTGCTCTCACATTTTCCATTTTCGGATGGCAAGCGGGCTTTGCTGGCATCACAGGAAACCCGGACTCTGTGCTTCTGGTTGTGCTTTCCCTCATTTTTGTCATTATGCACACCTTCATTTTTGGCCTGGGCCTTCGCATGGGGACAAATTACTCCAAAGAAAATTTTCGACAGGATGTCTTTTCCTTGCTCATTGTCGAAGCCTTGCCTTTGCCTTTCATCTTAGTTGCGGTAGTGGCTTACCCGGCCATTAATTTAGGTTCGTTAGCAACTTTAGGCGGCATCCCCAGCATTTTAGCCATTTTGATGTATGGCATGAGCAGTGCGCGCAGTTCCCTGGAACGCCGGGTCCAAGACCTCTCTACCATCAACCACATCAGCCACACCTTACGTTCCACCCTGGAGATGGAACCGGTTCTAGAGACCATCCATGTGCAGGTGACACAATTGTTAGGGGTAGAAAGTTTTTACGTGGCGATGTATGAAGCGGATACCCAGCAAATTTGGTATCCCATCTCCGTCAAGAATAACGAACGTCAACTTTGGCGCCCGCGCCCCATCGCGAATCGATTAACCGATCGGGTGATTTTGGATTCCAAACCGATCATCCTCCCCCGTCAGGCACGGGAATCTTTACCGGGGATTGGTCTCTCGTACGGGGAAGAAGCCCTCAACGCGTGGTTGGGTGTCCCCCTCATCACCCCCCAACGGACGATTGGGTGTTTGGCAGTCCTCTCAGCCTCCCCGGATTCTGAATTTACACGCGAAGATCAGGATTTACTCACGATCCTCTCCGGGCAGGTCAGTGTTGCCATCGAAAACGCCCTGTTGTTTAAACAAGCCCAAAGCCGCGCCGCACAGCTAGAAAATCTGAACCAGATCAGTACCCTCATTACTGCCAGTCTGAGCTTGAAAGAAGTGCTGGCGAAAGTCTGTAAATCCGTTACCCAAGTGGGTGGGGGCCAACAAAGCGCGATCTATCTCCTCAGCCCTGACTCCGGAGAGATTACCCTGGCACATTCGCAAGGCCTTTCCGTGGAATTTGTCCAAAACAGCGATAACTTTTCTTCCGCCAACAGTGTCCGTGCCCGATGTTTGCGCACCGGTCAGCCCGTCATCGTGCCGGATGTTCGCGAAGCCGACCTCGACGAAACCTACCTCACCCAATTACAAGAAGCGAACATCAGCGCCTTTGGGGATATTCCCCTCACCACGCCCGACGGACAGATTGGTTTCCTCAGCGTGTATTTTGATTCCCCCCATCGTTTTCCCAACGAACAGATGGAACTCCTGCAAATTTTTGCCTCCCAGGCGGCGTTAGCGGTTTCCAATGCCCGTCTCCACGCCCAAACGGATCAAGCCCTCTCCCGGCGTGTTCACCAACTTTCGTTGTTAGAAGCGGTTGGGCGCGAACTATCTGCGGTCACCTCCTCCGAACGCCTTTTCCAGATGATCCTGGATTATGCGCTCGAATTCACCAATTCGACCTGGGGGAGCATCATGTTGCACAACGCGCCTACCCGCACTATCGAAGTCCGGTTTTCCAAAGGGTACGCCCTCCCGAAAACCCTCTTTTCCGATCAGGTGGGAATTGTGGGGCGGGTCATTCGCTCAAAAACCGTTGCCAATGTCGGCGAGGTGAGCCATGATCCCGATTACCTGGATTTGAGTGGGGGACGTGCCCGATCCCAACTCGTCGTCCCGATGTTGCATGAAGGGCGTGTTTTAGGCGCCATTTCCATCGAAAGCCCCCAGTACAACGCCTTTGACAGTAACGATCAAGCCTTCGTCAGTCAATTGGCGACCCAGGCGGCGATTGCTCTGATCAATGCCAGTTTGTACGAGGAAACGCAAAGACGCCTGCGGGAACAAACCAGTCTCTATTTAGTCAGTTCAAAGTTAGTCGCCTCGCTGTCCCTGGAAAATGTCTCGCAAACCATCGGGCAGGCGATTTCTGCGGCGATGGAGGCTTCCGTGGCGGGCATTTATTTGTGGGATGCCGGAAAAGATGCTTACGCCCTCAAAACCCAGACGATTTCCTCGTATCTTCAAAACCACAACGTCTTACCGGATTTGATCACGGGCGGACAATTGCGTTCCGATCATCCTCACCTGCAAGGGACCTCCACTTTACGGGTGTATCAATCCCAGGAGCAGATGATCAAGCACCTGAACCTGTGTTCGACCTGTCAGGCCTTGATCCTTCCCTTGACGAAAACGGATGAACACTTTGGGATTGTTGTCATGCACGCTCCCAAAGAACGTCAATACATCGAAGAGGAACTTCGCCTCGCTCGCACCATCGCCGCCCAGGCCTCCATCGCGATCCAAAACGCTCTGCTCTTCAACGATGTCACCCAAGGGCGCGATCGCCTGCAAGCGGTCCTCAATTCCGTGGAAGAAGGCATCATGATGATCAATGCGGATGGGCAAATCACGATGGCGAATGATCGCATTGGGGAATTTATTAATATGCCCACCGAGCGGTTGACGCACATGAGTCTGCTCAATCTGGCGGATGTGGCCTTAAAAACGCTCGGGTTTAGCCAGGCTCAGGCCACAGATTTAGTTAAAGTGCTGAACCAGGGATTGATTCCCGCGGGGACGAAAACGATTGTGCACCGGAAAGAGGGGGGGCCAGAAAAATTTTTGGAATGTACCACCGCCCCCGTATGGGGTCAGGGAGAACGCGCGATGGGGGTCATCATCGTTGTTCATGATATTACTGAGGAACATGAAATCAATCAGGCCCGTGAACTTCTCACGCAAACAGTTGTCCACGATTTGAAATCACCCATGACCGCCATTACGAGCGCGTTAGTGCTCATCGAAGAAACGACCGCCGACCCCGATCTCGATCACGATATTATTGACCAATCCATTTCGATTGCCAATCGTGCCGCCTCCCGGATTTTAGCCCTCGTGGAAGCACTGTTGGACATCGCGAAAATGGAATCCGGGCAAATGAACCTGGACCTGACGCAGATCGAGCCGAGCGAACTGTTGGAGCAAGTCTGCAAAGACTTTCTCCCCCAAGCGCGGGCGATTGGGGTGGTTTTACAACCCAATCTCTCGCCTGGCCTTCCCGCCATTCGCGGGGATCACAGCAAAATTATTCGCTTGTTAGCCAACTTGCTGGACAATGCGATGAAGTTCACCCCCACGGGCGGACATGTCATCCTCTCGGCGGAACAAACCTCGCGGCAGATGTTGAAAATTCAGGTAGCGGACAATGGCCCTGGGATTCCCGCCGAATATCGCGAGAAGATTTTCGACCGTTTTTCACAGGTGCCGGGGCAAAAAGGTCGGCAGCGCGGTTCGGGGTTGGGTTTGACGTTTTGCCGCCTCGTGGTTGAAGCGCACGGTGGACAAATTTGGGTTGACCCGAACCCCGCGGGGGGGAGTATTTTCACGTTTACCCTGCCCATTCGTGGTCCTTCTCAAGCGGATTCGACCATAAAAATGCTTTAGCGAGGTGCGTTTTATCGCTCACGTCGCACCCAGGTCTGCGGAGAAAGTGGGGGAGAGGAAAAATGCAACTCCTCACAGAGCATGTTTAACTTTCGGCTTTTTCTCCTCCCGGAGAGTAGGTACGGAAAAATAATACAACCACCTCGACGCATTTTATATGAAAAAGGTTAGAGCGTACTTCCTTAGCACTTGCCAAGCCTGAGTGCTATCGCTATAATGCCAGAGTTTCCCAATCTTTTTGGAGAAGTAAGTTATGCCCCTCTATACATATCGCTGTGCAAATTGCGGCACAGAACTCGACCACCAACAAGGCTTCGATGCCCCCCCCTTAACCCTCTGTCCCTCCTGTCAACAGGAAAAGTTACTGCGCGTCTACAAACCTATCCGTGTCGTCTTTAAAGGGTCTGGATTTTACGCCACGGATCATCGTTCCCCCTCTGGGGTAGGAAAAACCAACGGCTCAACCAGCAAAAGCGCCGAGTCCGAAAGTAAAAGCACAGAATCTACCGACAGTGGAAAGAGCGAAACCAAAACCACTCCGACAACCACAGAAACAGTTTCGTAAATTTTATTCTCAGTATGTTATGATACGCCTCTGCCTAGAGGCGTATTTTTTTTCCTGAGGTGCTTATGCCTGTTATTTCTTTCACTCTTGAAGTACTTCCCGAGGCCTTGTCCGTCACCATCCAAACAGGTCAAAAAACAGGCGACCTCGAACACATCGAGAATTTTTCGGGGGATCGGCAATTGCGCCTTTATGTAGGTCCTGCAGAAACTTGCACCCCGGAAAAACTTCGTCAGGCAGGCGGCCATCTCGCAAACTGGTTGGTAGATCGCAAAGAAATTGAAAACGCGACGCTTGATCTGTCCTCCATTCAAGCGTTAAACCTGGCGGAAGGGGTGCGGTCATTGATTGAGGGAATCTTACTCGGCAGTTTTCGCTTCGACAAACATAAATCGAATATCCCTGTTCGCAACCCCATCACCATCGGGCTAAAATCCCCGGACCCGGACGGGGTGCGGACCGCCCTCGCGTACGCCATCCCGGTCACAGACGCGCAAAACCTGGCCCGCGCGTGGGGGCACGAACCGCCCAATGTCATCAACCCCCTCACCCTCGCGGACCGCTGTCGAACCCTGGCCGCCGACCTGGGCCTGACATGCACGGTGCTGGACGATCAACAGTTGGAAGCGTTGGGGGCGGGGGCGATCGTGGCTGTTGGAAAAGCCAGTGAGACCCCCTCACGCTTGATTATTTTGGAATATGCCGGAACACAGCCCAGCGAAAATCCGGTGGTCGTCGTTGGAAAAGCCATCACCTTTGACACGGGAGGGTACACGATCAAGACCCGGGATGGCATGGTGGGGATGAAATATGACAAGTGCGGGGCGATGGCTGTCATCGGATTGATGCAAGCCGCCGCTCACCTGAAACTGGCAACACCTCTGGTCGGTGTGATTGCCGCGGCAGAAAACATGATTGCCGGAAACGCGTACCGCCCAAACGATATTATCACGACGCTGTCCGGGCAAACGGTCGAGATCATCAGCGCAGATGCCGAGGGGCGCATGGTGTTGGCGGATGCCTTAACCTATGCTTGTCGGAATTTTCAACCGCGTGCCCTGATCGATTTGGCGACTCTGACAGGGGGGGTAGGGGTGGCGCTCGGAGAGGTCCGCGCCGGGATGATGTCGAACAACGACGCCCTGGCCGAGGCTCTGGCATTGGCAGGGGAGCGTACGTATGAGCGGCTTTGGCGTCTTCCCCTGGATGAGGAATATTTAGAGTTGATCAAGGGGGATGATAGCGATTTTAAAAACTCCGGGGGGGCGAAGGCTTCCGCAATCATTGGGGGGATGTTCTTGAAACAGTTTGTAGATTCTCAGGTTCCCTGGGCGCATGTGGATATTGCCAGTGTTGCTTTTCCTGAAAAAGCTGGGCCATATCGTCCAAAAGGGGCCTCCGGGTTTGGGGTCAGATTGCTCGTCGATTTTTTGCTGGCTTTTCAGGAGCATTAGATTTTTGGAGTCAATTTGATGGACGAGGTTGAAATTCTGATTGTTGAGGATAATTCTTCCGAGCTTGAACTCGCCCTTTATGCATTAAAAAAACACCATTTAGCCAATCATATTGTGGTTTTGCGCGATGGCGCGGAAGTGATTGATTATTTATTTGGTGAGGATAAAGAAGGCCCTCCCCTTTCCAAAATTCCCAAGTTAATTTTGCTGGACCTCAAGCTCCCTAAAATCAACGGGATTGAGGTGTTGCGACGCATAAAATCCGAGCCGCGCACGCGGACGATTCCGGTGGTGGTGATGACATCCTCGCGTCAGGATCAAGATTTGTCGGAGTGTTACCGGTTGGGGGTGAATAGTTATCTTGTCAAACCGGTTAACTTCGATCAATTTACGGAATCTATTCGTCAGGTAGGTTTTTATTGGATTTTGCTCAATCAGGGAAACCAATAAATGGTTCAAGATACCTATCCGGTTCGGGGTTCCCCATGCGGGGAGGCTCTTGTTAAAGCAGTACAATAACAAAAGAATAACTATTCGACCAGGAGATTAGCCCGGAGTTTTCTCTCTATGTCTGAGCAGTTACCAAAAATGTATGATAGACTTACGAAGCAACTGATAATAAAAACCTTACAATTTCTAAAAGGTCAGGCTTAATAAGGAATCATGTAAGTGCTTTTTTAGATGATTTTGTCTTGGAGTAAATGTATGGCTAAAACGCGAGTTGAAATCGTTCTCGTTGAAGATAATCCCAGTGATCTAGAATTAACGCTCCATGCACTCAAAAAACATAATCTTGCCAATCATATCGAAATCGCGCGTGATGGCGCAGAAGCATTGAAATTGTTTTTTGGGGCGGATGGCACCGAGGAGGGAATGATGGAAAAAACTCCAAAAGTTGTCCTTTTGGATTTGAAACTTCCCAAAGTGGATGGGTTAGAAGTTCTCAAACGTCTCAAAAGCGATAGCCGAACACACAATATTCCGGTTGTTATTTTGACTTCCTCCCGCGAAGAACGTGATCTTGTAGAAAGTTATCGGCTTGGGGTCAACAGTTATATCGTCAAACCTGTAGATTTTAAGCAATTTATTGAGGCGGTTCAACAATTGGGCCTATATTGGCTCCTCCTTAATCAACCGGCAGAGTTATAGTTTCGAATTGAGCGGAAATTACGTATGGGCAATCCTATTCGAGTCTTAATCCTTGAGGATCAGGCTTCTGATCTGGAACTGACCCTCATGCATTTACGTTTGGCGGGGTTTGAACCTAATTGGACGTGTGTGGACAAGAAGGATGACTATCTCGCCCATCTGATAGATGAATTTGACATTATTTTGGCGGATTTCAAACTTCCGCAGTTTGATGCGCTCCATGCACTTCAACATCTGAAAGAAAGTGGGTTAGATATTCCGTTTATCGTCGTCAGCGGGGCAATTAGCGAAGAAGTCGCCGTGCAGTGTATGAAATTAGGGGCCGCCGATTACATCCTGAAAGATCGGATGGCTCGTCTCGGCCCGGCCATTGAACACGCCCTTCACGAGAAAAAACTCCGCGATGCCCAAAAACGCTCCGATGCCCAGGTTCGCCTGCTCTCCTCTGCCATTGAGCAGAGTACGGAAGGCATTGCGGTTACGGATACCAGCGGACAGGTTTTATTTGCCAATAACGCGCTCGCCGCGATGCACGGCTATACTCCGGAAGAATTGCAAGGAAAAAATATTTCCGTGCTTTACACCCCGGATGAAACCACATTCAGCGAGTCCGCCAATCTCCGCACCTTAACCGAAGGGCAATTTAGCGACGAGACCTGGCATACCCGCAAAGACACGACCACTTTTCCTGGACAAATTCACATCTCGCTGTTGCGCGATGAAAACGCCAGCCCAATCGGCCTAATCCACACGTTGCGGGATATTACCGAGCGCAAACAAGCCGAAGAAAAAATCAAACAACTGCTCATTGATCTGCAAAAGAAAAATGATGAACTCGCCCACGCCTATGATGCCACCCTCGAAGGCTGGGTTCGTTTTCTGGACCTGCGTGACCAGGAAACGGAAGGCCATACTCAACGTGTGACCGAAATGACGACCGAGCTGGCCGCGCAAATGGGCTTTACCGAAACCATCCTCATGCACATTCGCCGGGGTGCGTTATTGCACGACATTGGCAAGATGGGCATCCCCGACGATGTGCTCCGTAAACCCGGCCCCTTAAACAACGAAGAATGGGAAATCATGCGCCGTCATCCGGTGTATGCCTTCCAAATGTTGTCCCCGATCCAGTTTCTGCACCCCGCGTTGGATATTCCCCACCACCATCACGAACGCTGGGATGGAACCGGTTACCCCGATCAACTTCGTCAGGAAAACATTCCCCTTCCCGCGCGGGTGTTCGCCATCATCGATGTGTGGGATGCCCTTAACTCCGACCGCCCCTACCGAAAAGCCTGGGCACCGGAAAAAGCCGTTGATTACATCAAAGCCCAGTCCGGTAAACACTTTGACCCTCAATTGGTGCAAATTTTCCTGGAATTCATCCACGCCAAAGGGTATCGATTTGTGAATGGACGCGCGGGGTAAATCTGTGAAAACCAAAGTCTAAACGCTCAGGCTTAGAGCGCCTGTTGCTGAAAAAAGAGAGGAGGAGATGTGTCTCTCCTCCTCTCTTTTTGTCCCAGTTCCACCTCAGCAATTCTCGGGCCGCAAAAGCACGAACGGCGTTCCTTCCACGGCCACCCTGAAGTTCAAAAGCGCTTCAAAAAGGAACGCCGTTCGTCCAAAAACAGAATTGCTGGTTCCACCTCATTAAGTGGGATTAATGACCAAGAGGGAGTATACTTATCTTCAGGGAAGGGAAATTAAGGGCAAACTATGTTGTTCAAAAAGGAGATTGTCATGCCTGCTCATTCTCTTGAACTGCATCCGACCGTACTACGTCATTCCTGCGACCCCACCTCTCTGCCGTTTCAAACGACCGCGGAACTCCCAGACCTTGCAAATTTCATCGGCCAGCCACGGGCCTATCGTGGACTCGAACTAGGGAGCGAAGTCACCGGTCTGGGATACAACATCTATGTCATGGGCCTGCCCGCGTCCGGACGCACCACCCTCAGCCGGGAATACCTCGAACAAAAAGCCGCCACTCTCCCCACACCCAACGACCTCTGCTACGTCAATAACTTTGCCGATCCCCACACGCCGCAGGCCTTGTTCCTGCCCACAGGCCGGGGCACAGAGTTCCGCAAAGACATGGAAGCGCTCATCACCCGCGGGGAGCAAGAGATCAAACGTGCCTTCAACAGCGACGAATACAGCAAAGAAGCCTCCCGCCTCGCCGACGACTTACAGAAAAATCGCGAAGCCGCCCTCTCCCGCCTGCAAGCCTACGCCGCCAAATACAATTTCCTCATCGCCCGCACACCTTTCGGCTTTGTGCTTGTTCCCTCCGTGGATGGTCAACCGCTCAAACCCGAAGAGGTCGAAAAGCTCGCCCCCGAAAATCTGGAAAAACTTAAAGAATTGGAACTCAAAGTCGGCGCGGAAGTCAAAAAGACGCTCGAAAAAGTCCGTGACATGGAACACACCGCCCAGGAAGCCATACACGAACTGGACACCCGCACAGCACTTTTTGTCGTCGAACACCTCGTAGACAGCCTGCGCGAAAAATATACGGGCCTCGAGCAGGTCTTGACCTATCTCGCCCTCGTTCAAAAAGACATCGTCGAAAACGTAGAACCCTTCCGCACCGAAAGTGGCCCGCAGGGTGAAAATATCGCCGCCATGCGTGAAGCCTGGCTCAAACGCTACATCGTTAACGTCGTGGTCGATCAGGATGCGCGCAAAGGCGCCCCGGTCATCCTCGAAACCCAACCCACTTACCAAAACCTCGTCGGGCGCATCGAACATGAAATGGTCATGGGCGCCTCCCGTACCGACTTCACGATGATCCGCCCCGGTGCGCTCCACCGCGCCAACGGTGGCTACCTGATCCTCCCCATCCGCGAAGTCCTCATCAACCCCTACGCGTGGGAGGGCCTCAAACGCTGTCTGCGCGATGGCAGTATCCGCATCGTCGAACTCGGTAACCAACTCGGCCTGATCAGCACCACCACGCTCGAACCCGAACCCGTCCCGCTCAACGTCAAAGTCGTCCTCGTTGGCACGCCGCTCCTCTACTACCTGCTCCAACAATACGACGAAGACTTCCCCAAACTCTTCAAGGTGCGGGCCGAATTCGCCAGTCAAATGGATCGTACCCCCGACACCGAGCAGGAATACGCCCTGTTCGTTCGGTCCGTTACCCTCGAAAATCATCTTGCCCCATTCGACCGTACCGCCATTGCCCGCATCATCGATCATGGCGCGCGCATGGTGGAAAACCAAAACAAACTCTCTACCCGCTTTGGCAAAATCTCCGACCTCGTGCGCGAGGCAGAATACTGGGCGCACAAAACTGATCACGATACCGTCACCGCCGAACACGTCCAGCGCGCGATTGACGAGACCGTGTACCGTAGCAACCTCCTCGAAGAACGCTTACAGGAAATGATCATCGAAAACACCCTCATGGTGGATGTGGAGGGCACCGCGACCGGACAGATCAACGCCCTCTCTGTCCTCCAACTCGGTGATTACGCGTTTGGCCGCCCCAGTCGGGTGACTGCGACCGTCCAACCGGGCCGCGGCGGGGTCCTGGACCTCGAACGCAAAGCCGAACTCGGTGGCCCGATCCACACCAAAGGCGTCATGATCATCAACGGCTTTTTGGGCGGACGCTACGGGCGCGAAAAACCTCTCAACCTTTCCGCCAGCCTGACCTTTGAACAATCCTACGATGGCGTGGAAGGCGATAGTGCCTCCGCCGCCGAACTGTTCACCCTGCTCTCCGCCCTCACCGGCATCCCCCTCCGTCAGGACCTCGCCATCACTGGCTCGATGAACCAGCACGGCCTGATCCAGCCCATCGGCGGGGTGAACGAAAAAGTCGAAGGCTTTTACGCGGTGTGCAAAGACAAAGGCCTGACCGGCACGCAAGGGGTGGTAATCCCTGCCAGCAATGTGCGAAACCTGATGCTTCGTGACGAAGTGGTACAGGCGGTGACCGAGGGGAAATTCCACCTGTGGGCAATCAAGACGGTGGAGGAGGGGCTGGAGATTTTTACCGGCATGGAGGCGGGGCAACGCGGAGCGGGTGGCTCCTACCCGGAGAAAAGTTTCAACCGCGCGGTAGTCGATCAGTTAGCGGTATTTGACGAGGCCGTAAAAGACAAGAAAACCGGTAGCCTTTCCGAAGAAGGAGAAAATCATGAATGACGATTACGTCATCGCTTACCTGGATCAACCCCCGTGGGACACCAACGTTTCTTTTTGACGAAAGAGCTTTGAGAAGTTTCGATGTCACATGGCACACCTTCCCCAACCCATTCCCTATGCCCTCAAATCCGGCGAAGGACTTACCGCTTTGGCCTTGACTTTACCGTCAAAGTGCGTGAAACCGCCCCAGGCAGTGGCGTCGCCATCCTCGAATACGCCACCCAAAAAGGCGAAGAGCCGCCCGATCACACGCATCAGACGGAGGACGAGTACTCACCATGAGTAGGAAGCTTCGAAAAAAAGAATGGAAGGATGTAAAGGTACCAGGGCACTTAAACGTGGTCAAGAAGCCCATTGTTGAGCGAGTTTCAACCTAGCCGCGGACGGTCTGCCGCGCTGACTGGGCATCGTCCAACGTGGGGGCGGC